>Ga0164290_1000569_pt1 | contig 110197 bp, 101 predicted proteins | sample Micstemetagenome_FD_108782 | JGI IMG/M metagenome (GOLD analysis project Ga0164290, IMG submission 108782) | Contaminated culture microbial community from soil near Moab, Utah, USA - Microcoleus steenstrupii SON62 (Illumina Assembly) | ecosystem: Environmental > Terrestrial > Soil > Soil crust...
CGATCAGAACGTCGCCGCCGTCGCCGCCATAGGCATCCTCGATCACCCCGGAAGCGATCGACAGCGACCGCCCGGCGATCTGGCTCGACCCGCCGGCGAGGTCGATCCGCGCCCCCGCCGACAGGGCGGCCAGGTTCACCACGTCGTGGCCGCCGTTCGTGTCGCTCAGCACCTGGCGCGCCGCGAGATTGTCGGTCAGCGCGCCGAACTCGTCGGTGTAGACATAGGTATCGTCCGCCGAGACCGCGCTGCCATAGGCGCGGATGGTCCAGTTGGCCAGCACACCGGTATCGACGGCCTGGACATCGCGGACGACGAGAGTCCATGTCCCGGCAGCATTCTCGCCCAGAAACGACGCGGCGCTGCTCGATAGTTGGATCCTGTTCGGCGTCTCCAATTGACCGTAGCCGGGCGCGAACAGAAAAGTCGCGAAGGTCCCGCTCGGACTGATCAGCTCGACCACGAGATCGCCGTACCAAGCATGGCCGATCAAGGCATCGATCTCGATGCGATCGATGGACAGGGCCGAAAGTGTCAGCGTTGAGGAAATGCCGCCCAGGTTGTTGTCGGGAATGGCGAGATCGAGCGCGGGCGACGCCGCGCTGACAACAGCCTCGTTGGCCGACGTCTGCTGGCGCGTCCAGCTTTCCGCGAGCCGCACGGCCGCGCGGCCGTCGACCATGCCGTAGCCGTAGAATTCGCTGTAGAACAGGCCGCCGCCGTTCCAGCTGCCCGCCCCGTTCGGCTGCCAGAATTCGTTCTGGGCATCGGTCGCCCGGGCGGAGAGGGCGAGGATCTCCTGGACGTCGCGCCAGCCGAGATCGGGGTTCGCCTCCAGCATCAGCGCCACGACGCCGGAGACCGAGGCGGCCGCGAGCGTCGTGCCCCAATCGGTGGTGTAACCCGAGAAGCCCTGGTCGGCCCCGGATCGCTGCGCGGTCAGCAGACCGTCCGTCTCCGTCCCGCCCGGGGCGGAGACGAGTATGCTGCTGCCCGGCCGACTATAGTCGGTGACGATGCCGGACCGGTCGGTCGCGGCGACGGTGACAACGTGCCGGTTGCCGGCGAGACCCTCCTCGTTGGTGAGGCTGTAGAGGCCCCCGTCTCCCGCGCCGGTGACGACGATGGTCCCGAGGCCGTCCCTTCCATCCGTGGCGGCCTGCAGAATGCTCGCCGAGGACGGAATGCCGCCCGATCGATATTGGTTATAGCCCAACAGCGCGATATCGGTCCCGGCAGACGCATCGAGACCGAGGCCGGAACCACCGTAGATCGACCCGAGCTCGACATTGTAGGCGACGCCGACGATGCCGATTCCGTTGCGTTCGGCCGCGGCAATGCCGGCGGCCGAGGTTCCCACGGTATCCTGGGACCAGAGCGCATCACCGCCATACACCGTCGGCCCATAGGGGCTGACCGTAAAGGAGTGCTGGCCGGTATAGTTGTTGTCGAGGTCGACATGCTCGGCCGTGATGCCGTCGCCGACGATCGTGAGCAGGACGCCGGCGCCCGTGTAGTCGGCCCAGACCGGCAGGACGTTGACGCCATCGGGACCGAGGTACCATTGCTCGCCGAACCGGGGGTCTGTCGGTAGGGCGCTGGTGGCGGGCGCGAGTATGTGATCGCGATAGCCGCTGTAGACCGCGTTGATGCTGAAATCGAAGGCGCTCGCCGATGCTGCGTCGGAGGAATCGGCGTCTATTTTCAGGACGAAGCGCCCGCCCGGCACGTTCAGGAACGTAATGCTGGACGCGGCCCAATAGCTCGAACCGGTGGCGGGCACCGCGACGGTCTGCAGGGCGCCATCGACCATGATGCCGATCTCGTCGACGCGCCGGCCGTCACGCTGCAGGAATTCCAGCGTCAGGGTGCCCAATTCCTGCGGAAGGTCGATCCAGAGCCAGTCTTCGTCCTCTACCGAGGAAATCCGCCCCGACGTGTAGTAGAGCGACTCGAGGTAGATCTGAAATGCGGTATCGGGCGAATTGTTCGGTTCGGTCGTCGCCAGAACCGGCCAGGTGTGATCCGGGGAGCGCACCAGCAACCGGTAGCCGTTATCGGGTTCGGTCGATGCCGGATTGCGCGTGATCTCCGCGTAATAGGTCCCGGCGGTCTGTATTTCGAGCGCGGTCCCGAGCGGCCCGGATCCCTCGTAGATGATGGTGCCGGCCGGATCGCGAACGGTCAGATTCTGCGACCACCCGCCGGAGTAGGGAGGGCTGAGAAAAATGGTTGCCGCGGTCGTGAGGTCGAAGGCGTACCAGTCGACATCGCCCGGCGTGTCGAGGCGGCCGGTAAGCACCTCGCCGACGGGCAGGGCCATGGCCTGCTGTTGTGTGTCGTTGCTCTCCAGTTCCTGTGCCATCGCCGCTTCAGACGCACTCGGGCGGGTGCACGGGAGGGAGGAATTCCGCGGGCACGACCTCGCGGACTGATCCGGCCGGCTTGAGTTCGATACGCATTTGACGACCGTGACCGCAATGAAAAGTTACTTTAAGATTAAGTATGGAGAGGTCGCCCGGCGGTCGCAATCCAGAGTTTGTTTCAATTAGAGTTAATGCGCCGATTTACCCGACAGCGCCGGGATCGGCTGTTCCCGCGCGTTCAGCCGAAGCGCGCCGTCGCCGACATCGCGATCGTCCCCTCGGGCGTCAGCGCCCAGAGCTCGCATTCGCCCTCAGGCCCGGGCCGGCCGGCGAGGGTGAAGGGCGCGGTATCGAAGAGCGGCGCGCGGGCGCGCATCTCGAAGCGGCGCAGCACCCGGCCGGGGTTGTGGTCGCGGGCGAAGTCGATCAGGCATTGCTGCGAGAAGGGCCCGTGCACGACGAGGCCGGGATAGCCCTCGACCCCTGTCGCATAGGGCCGGTCGTAGTGGATGCGATGCGGGTTGAAGGTGACGGCCGAGTAGCGGAACAGCGTCACCACGTCGACGCTGACCTCGCGTTTCCAGGGGAGGCCCTCGGGCGGCGCCTCGCGCTTCGGCGGCACGGTCTTGGCGCCTGCCGGCACCTCCTGGCGGAAGACGCCGTGTCGCTCGTCCACCATGGCGAGGCCCGCTTCGCCGTAGATGCGCATGGTGGTGGTGGCGAAGATCAGCTCGCCCGAGGCGCCGGCGCGATGGGTGAGGTCGGAGAGTTCGGTCTCGCGACGGATCTTCTCGCCGAGGCGGATCGGCTGGTGGAAGGTGAGGGTGGAGCCGGCGAACATGCGGCGCGGGAAGGGCATCGGCGGCATCACCGCGTCGGCCGTGGGCAGACCGTCGAGGCCGAGGCCCTCGCGCGGCGACATGGCCCAGAAATAGGCCCAGTGCCAGCCGGGCTGGAGGATGTCGCTGGCGCCGGGCGCGTCCTGCGGGCGGCCGAAGACGAGGCAGAGCGCGGCCGCCTGCGTCGCCGTCGCCACGTCGTGGTCGACCTTGGTCCGGCCGATGTGTTTCCTCAAGCCGTCGATATCCACCGCGCTCATGGGTTCTTCTCCAGGGCGACGAAATAGGGGAGCGTCAGATCCTCCTTGGCGCGCTGGAAGCGGATGGCGACGGGCAGGCCGATGCGGATCTTCTCGTGCGGGAAATCCTTCAGCGCCGCCTGCATGCGCACGCCCTCGGCGAGGTCGACGGTGACGAGCGCCAGCGGCAGCTCGCGCTTGAAGCCGATGTTGAAGGGGTGGTGGGTGATCGTCCAGCTGTGCACGGTGCCGTGGCCCGCGGCCTCGACCCACTCCACCTCGAAGGAATGGCAGGCATCGCAGAGCGGGCGCGGATAGTGGCGGAGCTTGCCGCAGGACCCGCATTTCTGGATCAGGAGGCGGCTCTCGTTCAAACCCTTCCAGTAGGGGGCCGTGTCCTGCGTGGGCGAGGGGACGGGCTTCAGGTATTCGGTTTCCATCATCCCCTCCTCATGATCGCGACGGCGCCGTCGCCGAGATCGCCATAGCCGGTGACGAGGCCGAGTTCGGCCCCCTTCACCTGGGCGGCGCCCGCCTCGCCGCGGAGCTGCCGGGCCAGTTCGACGATGTGGTTCATGCCGACGACATGGGACTGCGACAGGAGCCCGCCATGGGTGTTGGTGGGCAGCCGCCCCTGCAGGCCGAGCGCGCCGTTCTCCACGAAGCCGCCGCCCTCGCCCTTCTTGCAGAAGCCCAAGTCTTCCAGCTGGCAGAGCACGATGTAGGTGAAGCAGTCGTAGATCTCGGCCACCTGGATGTCCTGCGGCGTCACGCCCGCCATGCCGAAGGCGCGGGGCGCGGCCTTGGCCACGCCCAAGGTGGTGAGGTCGGGCCGCTGGGTGATGGTGGAGGGCGATTCGGGATGCCCCTCGGCGATGCCCGAGATCAGGACGCGGGGCTTCCTCATGTCCTTCGCCCGGCCGGCCGCCGAGACGATCACCGCCGCGCCGCCGTCGCTCTCCAGGCTGCAGTCGAGCAGGCGGAGCGGATCGGAGATCATGCGCGAGTTCTGGTGGTCCTCGATGCTGATCGGCGCCGTCATGGTGGCGTTGCCGTTCAGGCCGGCGTGATGGCGCATGACGACGGCGATCTCGGCCAGCTGCCGGCTGGTGGTGCCGTAGAGTTCCATGTGCCGGCGGGCCATCGGCGCGTAGAGCTGGGCCGGGGCGATGGCGCCGAGCGGCATCTCGAACTCGCCTACCACGCGGAACTGCGGCATCGCCTGCACGCGGGCGGCGACGCGGCCGTCGGAATAGCCGTTCCGGCCGATCGGGATCAGCACGTGGTTGCAGACGCCCGAGGCGACGGCGGCGGCGGCGGTCTGCAGTGCGGCGACGCAGCTCGCCCCGCCGAGCGGGGTGATGGCGGAGAAGCGCAGGTCCGGGATGGCGAAGTTGGTGACGAAATCCTCGGCCACCACGGGGGAGAGCGAATAGGTGATGATGCCGTCGATATCGGTGGGTTTCAGTCCGGCATCGGCGATGGCGGCGAGCGAACATTCGAGCTGCAGGCGCCAGACGCTCTTGCCCGAGCCGCGCCCATAGGCTGTGTCGCCGACCCCGGTGATGGCGGCCTTGTCGCTGAGCGACATCGCATTTCCTCCTACTTCGTTGGCGCCACCCTAGCCCGGACCGCCGCCGGTACGGAAGCCGGTTCGGCCCGCATCGCCGCCATTTCCTCCATCAGCCAGGCGCGGAAGGCGACCAGGTTGGGCTGTGCCGCCGCCCCTTGCGGATAGACCAGGTGGAAGCCCCGGCCGACCGGCAGCATCAGCTCGAAGGGGCGGATCAGCCGGCCGGTGCGCAGGTCGTCATGGGCCAGGATGTCGTAGGCGAGGAGCATGCCGGCCCCCTCGATGGCGGCGTCGAGGGCGTGGTCGGCGCTGGAAAAGCGCAGGCCCCGCTCGACATTCACCCCGCGCAGGCCGGCGGCGGCCAGCCATTCGCCCCAGCCGGGGACGAGGGCCCGGCCGACCAGCGTCTCGTCGTGGATCAGGGGCACGCGGGCCAGCGCTTCGGGCCCCTCGAAGGGGCCGAGGCGGGCGAGGAGGCCGGGGCTGCAGACCGGCGTCATGTGGAAGGCGATCAGTTCCTCGGCCACCAGGCCCGGCGGGGCCGCCTGGCCGAGCGCCATGTTGCGGATCGCCATGTCGACGCCGTCGGTGACGAAATCGGCATTGGCGAGGGTGGAGGAGATGCGCACGTCGATCTCGGGCCACCCTTGCGAGAAGCGGTAGAGCCGGGGCGCCAGCCATTTCGCCGTCAGGCCGGGGGGCGTGGAGACGACCAGGATGCGGCTCGCCGCCGCCCCGCGGCGCAGGCCCGCCACCGCGTCGCGGATCTGGGTGAAGCCCGCCTGCAGCCCGGGATAGAGCATCCGGCCGGCCGGCGTCAGGGCGATGGCGCGCACCTTGCGCTCGAACAGCTTCTCGCCGATCAGCGCCTCGAGGGCGCGGATCTGGTGGCTGAGCGCGCTCGGCGAGACATGCAGCTCGGCCGCGGCGCGGGTCAGCGACAGGTGTCGGGCGGCGGCCTCGAAGGCGCGCAGGCCGTTCAGCGGCAGGACTTCCGTATACATGAGATTTCCTCAATCATGCCCTGAGATAACATCCTTTGTACTCATGGCTTGCGCAAGCCATCTTCCGTGCATCCGGAGCTTCCGGAATGAGGAGAATTCACATGTCGTTTACCAGTCAGGACAAGGCGCCGCTCGTCGTCACCCAGGCCGCCATCGACGCCGCCCTGCAGCGGGCGCGGATCGAGCGGGCCAATGCCGTGCATGCGATCTTCGCCGGCCTGTTCGCCACGCTCCGCCGGTTCACCGTCTCCGCCCCGGCGCAGACGCTCTCGACCGCCGCCCGCTGACCGATCCGACCGCGCGGGAGGTTTAACCCTCTCGCGCCCGCCGGCTGCTAAGCTCGCCCCGGTTTGCGGGGCTTGGTCTTGAGCGGCAGGGCATCTACATCCGGCGCGGACGGCGGCGAGGCCGCGGAAGACGACGTTCGCCCTTTCGACGAGATCCTCGAAGGCATCGGTGTCGCCTGCTATGCGGTCGACGCGCAGCTCCGCTTGCGCTGGGCTTCGGCCAAGGCGGTCGAGTACTGGGGCAGGGACTGGGCCGCGATCGGCGGGCGCCCGCTCGAACAGGTCTTTCCCGGCGTCGTCGGCACCCCGCAGTTCGAGGCGCTGCTGGCGGCGCTGCATGAGCGCAAGGCGAGCGCCCTGGAGGCGCTGTCGCCGATCTTCGGCCGCTGGATGAGCTTCGACATCAACCCTTCGGCCGGGGGCGCGGTCGTCACCTTCCGCGACATCCATGACCGCAGGCTGGCGGAGGCGGCGCTCAGCGAGAGCGAGGCGCGCTTCCGTGACATGGCCGCCAATTTCCCCGGGATCATCTACCGGCGGGTGATGCATCCCGACGGCCGCATCGAATACCCCTATATGAGCGACTCGATCGCCAAGGTGCTGGGCGCCTCGGTCGAGGAGGCGAAGGCGATGACCTCGCTGGCGCAGTTCGCCGCCTATCTGTCGCCCGAGGACCTGGAGCGCTGGTCGGCGGCGGTGCGCCGGTCGGCCGAGACGCTGGAGCCGACCGATCTCACCGTGCGGATGACCGGCAGCGACGGTATCCGCCGCTGGGTGCGCTCCATCGCCCGGCCGTATCGGCGCGATGACGGCGCGGTGGTCTGGGACGGGGTCAATCTCGACATCACGGCGCAGAAGGAGATCGAGGAGCGTTTCCGCGAACGCGAGGAGATGCTGCAGGCGGCGATCGCCGGCGCGGAACTCGGCACCTGGGAGGTCGATATCGGCAGCGGCGCCACCCGCTGGTCGGCCAGGATGACGCAGATGCTGGGCCTGCCCCCCGACGCGATGGAAGCCTCGCGGATCGACCGGCACGCGCGCATGCATCCCGACGACCGCGAGCGGGTGCTGGCGGCCTTCGAGGCGCATGTGGCGCGCCGCGCGCCCTACCGGGTGGAATTCCGCTGGCTGCGCCCCGACGGCGAGGTGCAATGGCTCGCTTCCTACGGCAACACGCTCGAGGATGCCGAGGGCCGGCCGCACCGGGTGGTCGGCGTGCTCCAGGATATCAGCGCGCGCAAGGCGGCCGAGGATCGACAGCGGCTGCTGATGGCGGAACTGGATCACCGCGTGAAGAACATCCTCGCCATCGTCCAGGCGCTGGCTCGCCGCTCGCTCGCCGCGCCCGACGGGGCGAAGGTGTTCGGCGAGCGGCTGGCGGCGCTGGCCCGCACGCACGGCCTCCTGTCGCAGCATCGCTGGAAGGGGGTGGACCTCGCCGTCCTGGTGCGCCAGGCGCTGGCGCCCTATGCCGGGGCGAGGCTGGAGGCGCGCGGGCCCGATCTGATCCTGCAGCCCGCCGCCGCACAGAGCCTCAGCCTCGTGCTGCATGAACTCGCGACCAACGCGGCGAAGTACGGCGCCCTGTCGGCGCCTCTCGGCCAGGTGTCGGTCGACTGGCGCATCCTGCCCGGCGAGCCGCCGAAGGTGCGGATCGGCTGGATCGAGAGCGGCGGCCCGCCGGTGGCCGAGCCCGGGCGCCGCGGCTTCGGCTCGCAACTGGTCGAGCGGACGATGGTGCACGAATTGCGGGGGACCGCCGCGCTCGAGTTCCGGGCAGAGGGGCTGCGCGTCACGCTGTCGCTGCCGACCACCGGCCTTCTGTCGGGTCCGGCCGCCGGCGCCGCGCGGCCGGGCGAAGCCAGGCTTGCCGCGCCGGAGGGCGGCGATGCCCTGAGGGGCAAGCGCGTCCTGATCGTCGAGGACCTGGCGCTGGTCGCCCAGGAACTGGCCGAAGGGCTGCAGGAGGCGGGGTTGACCGTGGTCGGGCCGGCGGCGCGGCTGGACGAGGGCATACGCACGGCGCTGGCCGAACGCATCGATGCCGCCGTCCTCGACGTCAATCTGGCCGACGAATACGTCTGGCCGCTGGCGACGCTGCTGCGCCAGCGCGGCGTGCCGGTCATCCTGGCCACCGGCTACGACACCCATTCCTTGCCCTCGGCGATGGAAGGCGTGCCGCGGATCGGCAAGCCGGTCGACATGGAGGCCCTGAAGGCCTGGCTGGCGGAGAGCCTCGGCGGGGCGCATCCACCTTCATAAATCGTTAACCGTTAGATCACGGCGCTGTTACCGAACCGGAAGACCTTGCGGCCACGCCCGCCTTCGCGGGTGCTTTTTCAAGGTTCAAGGAGTGGTTCGGATGACATCGAGAATGAAGACCCTGCTGTCGGGCGTGTTTTTGCTCGGCACGCTGGCGGCGCCCCTTTCAGCCCTGGCCGCGCCCCTGGTGGAGCGTCCGATCGTGATCGCACACCGCGGCGCCAGCGGCTACCTGCCCGAGCACACGATGGAGGCCTATCGGCTGGCGGTGCAGATGGGCGCCGATTTCATCGAGCCGGATCTGTTCCTGACCTCGGACGGCCATCTGGTCGCCCGGCACGACAACAACCTGAACGCCACGACCAATGGCGGTATGGTCAATGTCAGCAACCTCACACTGGCCGAGGTGAAGGCCCTCGATGCCAAGTCGCGCGGCACATCGGGTTATGCGACGCCGGCAGGCAGCCCCTATTACGACGGCACGGAAACCTTCAAGGTGCCGACCTTCGAGGAAGTGCTGGACTACGTCTACGAGCTGTACACCACCACCGGGCAAGTGGTCGGCGTCTATCCGGAAGTGAAGACGATCAGCGGCAACGCCGCGTACAACACGGCCATCGCCGATGCCATGCTCGCGGCGCTGACCGACACGAAATACGGCGACTTCTTCGACGGCCACCTGAACAACGTCTTCCTGCAGTCCTTCGATCAGTCGATCGTGCAATACCTCAATACGCAAACCGACCTGCCGCTGGTCTTTCTGACCTCCTGTCCGGCGACCGCGGCGGCGGCCGAGGCGATCGCGGCCTATGCGGACGGCGTCGGCATCAGCCGGTCGGCGGGCGCTTCCAACAAGGCCTGCGTCGACCGCGCGCACGACGCGGGCCTGCTGGTCCACGTCTATACGCTGACCGACAATCTCGGCCAGCACGAGACCGTGCACGACTGGGGCGTCGACGGCGTGTTCGGCAACCATCCCGACGTGACGAAGAGCGTGCGTGACGAACGCTACCCGCTGCCGGTGCCCGAACCCGCCACCGCGGTGCTGTTCGGTGCCGGTCTGCTCGGACTGGCGGCCGTGCGCCGGCGCAAGGCGGCTTAATCGCCCTGAATTGATTGTGGAATTGGGCGGCTTCCCGGAGCCGCCCTTTTTCTTGCCGGGTTGCCGAAGGCGGCCCGTCGCTTAAGATCAGGGGCGGAATTGAACGAAAGTCCCAGGGTCCCATGGAAAAGTTCGGAACAGCCCAGCCGCTTCGCCGCTTCGAGGATCAGCGCCTTCTGCTGGGCCAGGGGCGGTATGTCGACGACATCAATCTTCCCGGCCAGGCCTACGGCGTCGTGCTGCGTTCCCCCCATGCGCATGCGGCAATCAAGTCGATCGACACGGCGGATGCCAAGGCGATGCCGGGCGTGCTCGCGATCTACACCGCCAAGGACTTGGTGGCGGACCAGATCGGCGAACGGCCCTGCGGCGTGCCGATCAAGAACAAGGACGGTTCGGCCCGGCCGAACCTGCCCTATCCGGTGCTGGCGACCGACAAGGTGCGCCATGTGGGCGATTCGGTGGCCTTCGTCGTGGCCGAGACCCTGGCCCAGGCGCGCGACGCCGCCGAAGCCGTGATGGTCGACTACGACCAGCTTCCGGGCGTCGCCGACATGAACGAGGCGATCAAGCCTGGCGCACCGCAGATCCATGACGCGGCGCCGGGCAATCTCGCCTTCGACTGGGCGAATTACGACAAGGCGGCGGTGGACGCGGCCTTCGCCGCGGCGAAGCACGTGGTGAAACTCGATGTGGTCAACAACCGCATCGTCGTCGCCTCGATGGAGGCCCGCGCGGCGATCGGCGACTACGACGCGAAGGCCGACCGCTACACGCTCTACGCCAATACCCAGGGCGTGCATTCGGTGCGCGGCATGCTGGCCGGGGCGATCCTGAAGATCGCGCCGGAAAAGCTGCGCGTGGTGACGCCCGATGTGGGCGGCGGTTTCGGCATGAAGCTGTTCCTCTATGCCGAGCATGCGTTGGTCACCTATGCGGCGAAGAAGCTGAAGCGGGCGGTGAAGTGGACCTCCGACCGCTCGGAAGCCTTCCTCTCCGACACGCAAGGACGCGACAACCTCTCCAGCGCCGAACTGGCGCTCGATGCCGAAGGCAAGTTCCTGGCGCTGAAGGTCCTGACGCTCGCCAACATGGGCGGGTATCTGTCGAACTTCGCGCCCTTCATCCCGACCATCGCCGGCACCCGCGTGCTGTCCGGCCAGTACAGGATCCCGGCGATCTACGTGGAGGTGAAGGGCGTCATCACCAACACCGTGCCGGTCGATGCCTATCGCGGCGCCGGCCGCCCGGAAGCCAACTACCTGGTCGAGCGCCTGGTCGAGGCGGCGGCCCGGCAGCTGAAGATGGATTCTCAGGAACTGCGGCGGAAGAACTTCATCCAGCCCTCGGCCTTCCCCTATTCCACGCCGACCGGCCTCGTCTACGATTCGGGCGAGTTCGCGCAGAACCTGACGCTCGCCATGAAGGCGACCGATTTCGCCGGCTTCGCCGCCCGCAAGAAGGCGTCCGCCGCCAAGGGCAAGTATCGCGGCTTCGGCATCGGCTGCTACCTGGAGGCGACGGCCGGCCCGACCGAGGAACGCGCCGAGATCAAGTTCGAGGCGAACGGCTCGGTCACGCTCCTGGTCGGCACCCAGTCGACCGGCCAGGGCCATGAGACGGCCTATATGCAGATCATCTCCGAAAAGCTCGGCATCCCCTTCGACAAGATCAAGGTGGTGCAGGGCGACACCGACGCGATCAAGACCGGCGGCGGCACCGGCGGCGCGCGCTCGCTCTATGCCGAGGGCGGTGCCCTGGTGGGCGCGGCCGACGTGGTGATCGAGAAGGGCAAGGCGGTCGCCGGGCATCTCCTGGAAGCGGCGGCGGCGGATATCGAGTTCACCGCCGGCCAGTTCAAGATCGCCGGTACCGACCGCGGCATGAGCCTGCTCGACGTGGCGGCGGCGGCGAAGGCGGGCAAGCTGCCCCCGGGCGTGGACACCGACCTCGATGGCGAGCAGGTGCTGAACCTGCAGGGCACCTTCCCGAACGGCTGCCATGTGGCCGAGGTCGAGGTCGATCCCGATACCGGCCACGTGCAGACGGTGGCCTATAGCGTGGTCGACGACATGGGCCGGGTGATCAATCCGATGATCGTGGAAGGCCAGGCGCATGGCGGCATCGCGCAGGGGCTGGGCCAGGCGCTGATGGAAAACGCCGCCTACGACGCCGGCGGGCAGCTCCTCTCCGGCTCGTTCATGGATTACGGCATGCCGCGGGCCGACGACATGCCGCCGATCGGCTTCGAGCTGAACGTCGTCCCTTGCGTCACCAACATCCTGGGCGTGAAGGGTGCGGGCGAGGCGGGCACGGTGGGCGCGGCGCCGGCGGTGATCAACGCCATCATCGATGCGCTGGCCGAGCACGGCGTCACCAAGATCGACATGCCGGCGACGCCCGAGAAAGTCTGGCGCGCCATCCAGGGCGCCAAGGCGGCTTGATCGTCGGAAGGCGCCGACGGTGTGGGACCGCCCTCGTCCTTCGAGACGGCCGCTTTGCGGCCTCCTCAGGATGAGGGCTATCTCTTCGTTTCAGTAGATCGCCTCGTCCTGAGGAGCGCCCGCTAGGGCGCGTCTCGAAGGGCGAGGCGATCGCAGCGCCGCCTCGGGAGGGAGGGGCGCGGCGAAGGAACTCAGCAGCGCATGGTCTCCACCTCTCCCGCCACACCTTCGCGCCCGCTCGGGCTGGCGATGATGCCGGCCGTCTTCGTGTTGTTGTGGAGCACAGGCTTCATCGGCGCGAAATACGGCCTGCCCTATGCCGAGCCGCTCACCTTCCTCGGCTGGCGTTTCGGCATCGTGGCGGTGCTGCTGGCGATCCTCTCCGTCGTCATGCGGGCACCCTGGCCGCGGGGGAGGGAGATCGTCCATCTCGCCGTCGCCGGCATCCTGATCAACGCCTGCTATTTGGGCGGCGTCTTCGCTTCCATCTACAACGGTGTCGAGGCCGGCGTCTCCTCGCTCATCGTCGGCATCCAGCCGCTCCTGGTCGCCGCCGTGGCGGGGCGGCTGCTGGGCGAGCGGGTCACCGCGCTCCAATGGGGCGGCCTCGCTCTCGGCCTCGCCGGGGTCTGCCTCGTCGTCTGGGAGAAGCTCGGCCTCGGCCTCGGCACGCCGCTCGGCATGGGGCTTTCGGTCTTCGCGCTGCTGGGGATGACCGCCGGCACCGTCTACCAGAAGCGGTTTTGCGGCGGCATGGACCTCAGGTCGGGCAACGTCATCCAGTTCGGGGCCGCGGCCATCGTCGTGCTGGCCCTGGCGACGGTGCTGGAAAGCATGCAGGTCATCTGGTCGACGACCTTCGTCCTGGCGCTGCTCTGGGCGATCGTTGTGCTGTCGATCGGAGCCATCACGCTTCTCTTCATCCTGATCCGGCGCGGTGCCGCGGCGCAGGTGTCGAGCCTGATGTATCTGGTCCCGCCCTGCACGGCGGTGATCGCCTATTTCCTGTTCGACGAACGCCTGGCCCCGATATCGCTCGCCGGCATGGCCCTGACCGTGGTGGGCGTGGCGCTGGTCAATGTCCGCCGCTGAAACCCTGCCGAAATATCCGCCGCTGCCGGCGGGAGACGTCTGGGTCTTCGCCTATGGCTCGCTGATGTGGAATCCGGGCTTCGAGGCGATCGAATCCCGGACGGCGCTGCTCCGCGGCTATCACCGGGCCTTCTGCATCCACTCGGTCCATTACCGGGGCACGCGCGAGGCGCCCGGCCTGGTGCTGGGGCTGGACCGGGGCGGCGCCTGCCGCGGCATCGCGCATCGCATCGGCGCGCGCGAGCGCGAGCAGGTGCTGAAGTATCTCTGGGACCGCGAGATGATCTACGACGCCTATCGCGTCCGCGTCCTGCCGGTTTTCCCCGACGGTCACCCGCCGGTCCGCGCGATCTGCTTCGTCGCCAATCCGGGCGACAGTTTCTATGCCGGGCGGCTCAGCCCCGATCACGTGGCCGAAGTGATCCGCCGCACCACCGGGCAGAGCGGGACCAATCTCGACTATGTGCGCGAAACCGCCCGGCGCCTGGAAGCCCTTGGCATCCGCAGCGGCGCCGTGCACGACGTGCTGAAGCGCATCGGATGACGGCGGAGGAAACGCTCCACCGCCGTCATGCCGGCATGGTCGCCGCCACCTGCTTCGTCCTCGGTTTCACCGGGCGGGGCCTCGCGGAATGCTTCCAGACCCTGGTTCTGCCGCTCAGCCGGGAACTCGGCTTCACCCGCTCGGAGATCACATCCGTCTATGCGCTGTTCGCGCTGATGACGGGCCTCGCCGGTCCGGTGGTGGGCTTCGCCTTCGACCGCGTCGGTCCGCGCGGCCTCTACGCCGCGGGTCTGCTGGCCCTCGGCGCTGGTTTGCTGCTCACCTCGTTTGCCGACCAGTTGTGGCAGTTCCAGGGCGCGGCGGGGATCGCCGTCGGCTTCGCCGTCGCGGCGCTCGGCAATGTGCCGAACGCGGCGATGCTGGGGCGCTGGTTCCGCGACCGCCTCGCCACCGTGACGGCGGCCGTCTTCTCCTCCATGGGTATCGGCATGCTGCTGCTGGTGCCGCTGGCGCAGTCGATGGAAGGCCTGATCGGGTGGCGGCCGACCTGGCGGGTGCTGGGGATCGGCGCGCTGATCCTGCTGGTTCCGCTGTTGGCGCTGCCCTGGCGCAAGCTGGCGCCCGGCCATCCGGCATTGCAGCAGACCCGGGCCACGGGCATCGGCGAGGTCAAGGGTTGGACCGTCATGCGGGCGCTGTCGACGCCGGCCTTCTGGGGCATGTTCCTGTGTTTCGGCGTGACCGGCATGGGCATGAACATCTTCGCCGCCCAGTCGGTCGCCTGCCTGATCGAAAGCGGGATCGACCCGATCACCGCGGCCGGGGCCTGGGGGATCGTCGGCCTGCTGCTGCCGGTCGGGCTGATCGGGACCGGCTGGCTCGACGGGCGGGTGGGGCGGCTGCCGACGGTTGCCCTGTCCTATGGCGCCACGGTCGGTGCCCTGCTGGTGTTGTGGGGCATCACCCGGACGGGATCGGTCCTGCTGCTGCTGCCGTTCACCCTGCTGCTCGGCCTCTCCTTCGGCTCGCGCGGACCGCTGGTGGCCACGATCAGCATGCGCCTGTTCCATGGCAGCGCGCGGGGCACGATCTATGGCTGCATCGCGCTGGGCGGCGGCATCGGCAGCGCCGCCGGTGCCCTGCTGGGCGGGCAGCTGCATGACCGTTTCGGCGGCTATGACGCCGTCATCGCCGCCGCGATCATTGCCCTGATCGCCGGTGCGCTGCCGTTCTGGACGGTGCGGGCGCTGCGCCAGGGAAGCTGAGCGGCCTCCGCCGGTCCGGTCGCGCGACGGGCGCCGTTGGGGCTATATCCCGAATGCGAAGATCAGCCCAAGGCCGAGGATCAGCGCGCCGGTCAGCTTCCAGGCGGCCGCCTGGCCGCCGATCACGGCATAGGAAATGAAGTAGAGGCCGGCGCCGACCTTGAGGGTCGCCAGCAGGGTCATCAGCGGGTCGGTCAGGATCGCCAGCATCGAGGGATTGGCGACGAAGCCGAGCGGGACGACGAAGAGGCCGGCACCGAGCCGCATGGCCCGCCAGGCCACCGGCAACCAGGGCGTATCGGCGATCGAGGCGGCGATGAACACGTTGCCGCAGACCGGGGGCGTGATGGTGCAGAGGAGCGCGTACCAGAAGACGAAGAGATGCGCCTGCAGCGGCGCGAGGCCGAGGCGCTCCAAGGCCGGGCCGGCGACGGCGATGCAGATGACATAGGCGGCGGTGGTCGGCAGTTCCATGCCGAGCACGATGCAGGCGAGGGCCGCCAGCGCCAGGGCCGCCCAGAGGTTGCCGCCCGACAGGCTGACGATCACCGAGGTGATCTTCACGCCGAGCCCTGTCATGTGAAAGACGCCGGTGATGATGCCCGCGCAGGCGATGATGGCGGCGATCATGGCGATCTGCCGCGCCGCTTCCAGGATGGCGCCCCGGAAGCGTCCCGCGAACAGGTCGAAGCGCAGCCGCAGGCGGTCGTCGAACGCCAAGAGCGCCGCCGCGACCAGGGTGGCGATGGCGCCGCCGTATTGCGGGGTGAGGTCGGTATAGACGAGGCAGGCGACCAGGACCAGCAGCGGGGCGACGAAGAACGGCCCGGTGCGGGCCACCCGGGCCCAGCCCGGCAGGTCCTCGGGCCGCATGCCGGCGATGCCGAGCCGCACCGCGAAGTGATGCACGCCGAACCAGGCGGTGAGGAAGAACAGGATCGCTGGCGGCGTCGCGATCAGCATCAGCGCGCTGTAGGGGGTGCGCGTCAGCTCGGCCATCAGGAAGACGCCGGCGCCCATCACCGGCGGCATGATCTGCCCGCCGGTGGAGGCGACTGCCTCGACCGCGGCGGCGAAGCTGCGCGGATAGCCGGCACGGATCATCGCCGGGATGGTGAAGGTGCCGGTGGAGGCGACGTTCGCCGAGGCCGAGCCCGAGATGGTGCCGTAGAGGGCCGAGGCCACGACCTCGACCTTGGCCGCGCCGGCCCGGTATTTCCCGGCGATCTGCTGGGCCAGGGCCATGAAGCCGTTGCCCGCTTCGCCCGCCGCCACGAAGGCGCCCAGGATCAGGAAGGGCGCCACCAGGGTGACGGTGGTGCCGGTCAGCATGCCGAAGATGCCGCCCTCGGTGATCGCGAGCGTGCCGAGGAAGCTTTCCAGCGGCATGCCGGCATGGCCCCATTCGCCGGGGATGCGGTCGCCGAACAGGCCGTAGAGGAGGACGACGAGCGCGATGGCCGGCATCACCGGCTTCACCGCCCGGCGCGCCATGTCCAGCACCACGACGAGCAGAACGCCGGCCAGGGCGTATTGCAGCCAGCCCTTGATCTGGCCGTACTGGTCGGCGAGGTCACGCCAGTTCGCCATCACGTAGAAGCAGGCGGCGAGGCCCAGCACGCAGGAGATCCAGCCGGTGACCCGGTCGAAGCGCGAGGGCCGTACCGCCAGCAGGAAGACGAAAGGCATGGCGAGGGCCACATGCGCCGGCCTGACGATCAGGTTCGGCACCAGCCCGGAAAAGATCACCCACAGATGGAAGGCGACGGAAACGGCGGCGAGGAGAAGGATCACCCGCCTGTCCTTCTCCCCTTCCGGTCTTGCTGCCTCACTTCACCGCGTCCGGAATGGCGATGCCGGCCTCGGCGTAGTACCTGGCGGCGCCCGGGTGCAGCTTGATCCCCAGCGCCATCACCTCGGCGGGCTTCAGCGGGCCCCAGACCGGGTTGGTCTTGGCCAGCGCCGCCTGCTGGGTCCAGAAGGCCTTGACCACCTCGTAGGCGGTGGCGTCGTCGGTCTTCGCCGTGGTGAAGGCGCCGACCGGCAGGCCGAAGGTGGCGACGGGCGCGTCCTGGCCGGGATAGGTGTTGGCGGGAATGGTGACCGCGGAGGCGCCCTTGTCGGCTTCCAGCACCCTGGCGAGTTCCGCCGTGCCGAGGGGCAGGATGCGGATCGGGATCGTCGCGCCCAGTTCCTGCAGCATCGAGGTGGGATGGGAGGAGCCGGTGGCGAAGCCGTCGACCTGCCGGTTCCTGAGCGCCGCCGGGGCGTTGGATAGCTCCACCTCGCCGATCTTCACCTTGCCCTCCAGGCCGAACAGCTTGAACACCGCTTCGGACTGGCGCTGGGTGAAGGTGCCGCGGCCGCCGGGGATGAAGGTCTTGCCCTCGAGGCCGGACAGGCCGGTGATGCCGGAATCCGCCCGTACCACGAAATGCATGGTGATGCCCGGCATCACGAACAGCGTGCGGATGTCGTCATAGCCGCTCTCGCCCTCGAAGGGCTTGCCGCCGGCCTGGGCGGTGCGGACGAGGCTGGGCGGCGTGGTGAAGACGAAGCCGCCCTGGCGGCGCGGCGCCTCCTTCACGTTCTGTACCGAGCCCTGGCTCTCCTCCACCGTCGCGGTCACCTTGCCGGCGGTGGCGGTACGCAGCGCCTCGCCCAGTTGCACGGTCATCACGTAGTAGGACGTGCCCGCGGCGGCGGATTTCAGCGTGACCCGCGTCTGTGCCTGGACGGCCGTGGTGGCGAGCGCGAGGCCGAGGCCGAGCGCGATGGCGACATGCTTCATCTGGACGTTTCCCGCTTTGCGTTCGAAGCCCTGCGGTTTAGCGGGTAGCCGGTATGCGGGCAAGAAGGCTTGGCCCGCGGGCGGGCCGGCTGCTAGATTTCACACAACGAAGGTGGAGGAAGCCCCGATGAGCATGTCGCCGAGCATCATCAGCGTCGATGCGCTGGCCGCGCTGGTGCCCGACGGGGCCAAGATCGCCGTTCCGACCGACTATTCCGGCGTTGCCATGGCCGCCACCCTGGCGCTGATCCGCCGGGGCGTGCGCAACCTGCATCTGGTGTCGGTGCCCGCCACCGGATTGCAGGCCGATCTGCTGATCGGCGCCGGCTGCGTCGCCGTGATGGAGACGGCGGGCGTGACGCTCGGCGAATACGGCGGCGCCCCCCGGTTCAACGAGGCGCTCAGGAAGGGCGGGATCAAGGTGCTGGACGCCACCTGTCCGGCCATTCACGCAGCCCTCCAGGCCTCCGAAAAGGGGGTCCCCTTCGCGACGCTGCGCGGGATTCTCGGTTCCGACCTGCTGCTGAACCGGCCCGATTGGGCGGTGATCGACAATCCCTTCCAGCAGGGCGACAAGATCGTGGCGCTGCCGGCGATCCGGCCCGACTTCGCGCTGTTCCACGCGCCGATGGCCGACGAAGCCGGCAACGTCTGGATCGGGCACCGGCGCGAGCAGATGACCATGGCGCACGCCTCGAAGGCCGCGATCGTCACGGTGGAGGAACTGCGTCCCGGAAACTTCCTGGACGATCCGCTGCTCGCTCCCGGCACCATCCCCGCCATCTATGTCGGTGGCGTCGCCGAGGCGCGGCGCGGCGCGGCACCGATCGCCATGTGGGGCCGCTACCCGATCGACGACGCCTTCATGCGCGCCTATGCCGAAGCGGCGCGGACCGAAGCCGGCTTCGCCCGCATGCTGGACCGGCTGATGGAACCGCAGAAGGCGGCGGCGGAGTGATGGACGCCGAGTACACGAAGAAGGAACTCCTGATCACGGTCGTCGCCCGGCTGCTGCAGGGTTGCGGCCACATCGCCTGCGGCGCCTCCTCACCCATACCCGGGGCGGCGGCGCTCCTCACCCGCGCACGCTCGAACGGGCGGACCAGGGTGACGGTGCTGGGTTCGGAGAAGAACAACTTCTTCACCAATGGCGGGGTCGAACTGTTCGATATCGCGGGCGAGGGCCGGCTCGACGCCTTCTTCCTGGGCGGCGGACAGATCGACGGATTCGCCAACATCAACCTGGTCGGCACCGGCGGCACCTATCCCAACAACGACGTGCGCTGGCCCGGCAGCTTCGGCTCGGCCTATCTGTATTTCGTGGTGCCGAAGGTGATCCTGTTCCGCGAGGAACACACGCGCCGCGTCTTCGTGCCCAAGGTCGATTTCATCAGCGCGCCGGGCGTCAGCGAACCGGGCGTCTACCGCCCCGGCGGCCCGAAGCACCTGGTGACCAACCTCGCGCTGTTCGATTTCGATCCGAAGCGCGTCCGCTTCACCCTGGTGAGCGTGCACCCCGGCCATACCGTCGAGGAAGTGCTGGACAACACCGGCTTCGATTTCGACCGGCCGGCGGTGGTGCCGGCGACGCCCGCGCCCGACGCGCAGACACTGGCGGCATTGCGTGGCAGTATCCGCTCCGAGATCGCCGAGACCTATCCGCGTTTCGCCGAGACGGCTTTCGCGGCCTGATACCCGAGGAGCATCCCTTGTCCGAGACGAAGGCGACCGGCGCGTTGGCCGGCGTGAAGGTGGTCGATCTTTCCCGCGTGCTGGGCGGCCCCTATTGCACCCAGATGCTGGCCGATCACGGCGCCGAGGTGATCAAGGTCGAGCCGCCGCTCGGCGACGAGACGCGCGACTGGGGTCCCCCCTTCAAGGACGGGCTGTCGGCCTATTTCTCCGGCATCAACCGCAACAAGCGCTCCATCGGCCTCGATATCGCCAAGCCGGAAGGCCGCGTGGTGCTGCTGCGTCTTCTCGAGCATGCCGATGTGGTGATCGACAACTTCAAGGCCGGCACCATGGAGAAATGGGGCATCGGCTACGAGCAGCTCTCGGCGAAGTTCCCCAAGCTGATCCATTGCCGCATCACCGGCTTCGGTTCCGAAGGCCCGCTCGGCGGCTTTCCGGGCTACGATGCCATGGTGGCGGCCTGGGCCGGCCTCATGTCGGTGAACGGCTCGCCCGAAAGCGGGCCCATGCGCCTCGGCGTGCCGCTGGTCGATATCGGCACCGGGCTGAACGCGGCGAGCGGCATCCTGATGGCGATGATCGAGCGCGGCCGCTCCGGCAAGGGCCAGTTCATCGAGACGACACTCTTCGACACCGCGCTCGTCTTCCAGCACCCGCATGCGCCGAACGTGCTGATGGACGAGACATACGTGCCGAAGCCGACCGGCAACCGGCATCCGACGGTGGTGCCCTATCAGGTGGTGCAGGCGAAGGGCCGCGCCGTGCTGGTGGGCGCCGGCAACGACGCGCAGTTCCGCAAGTTCTGCGCCGTGCTGGGCGTGCCCGACCTCGCCGACGACCCGCGCTTCAAGACCAACAAGGACCGCCAGGCGAACCGCGAGGTGCTGTCCGACCTGATCGAGCCCCTGGTGGCGAAACAGGACGGCGAAAGCCTCGCCATGGAACTGATGCAGAGCGGCGTGCCGGCCGGCGCGCTGTTGTCCGTGCCCGACGTGCTGAAGCATCCGCATACGGCGGCGCGGGCGATGATCGTCGAGAAGGACGGCTATCGCGGCACCGGCATCCCGATCAAGCTGGGGCGCACCCCGGCCGAAGTCCGGCGCAGGCCGCCGCTCTTCGGCGAACATACACGCGAGGTGCTGGGCGAAGCGGGCTACGCGGCCGCCGAGATCGATGCGCTCATCGCCTCCGGCATCGCGCTGACCGAGCGGCGCAAGGGTTAGCCGTCCTGCCGCAGCAGGCGGTCGACTTCCAGCAGTGCCAGCAGCAGGTGATAGCCCGAACTGGTCGGCAGCGGTCCCGGGATCGGCGTCAGGTCGCGGGCGAGATATTCGTGCCAGCCGGCCGGCCGCAGCTGCCGGTCCAGCAGGAAGCGGAGCGAAGAGGCGAGATCCGCCCGTGCGCCCTCATCGCCCGGATTGGCACGGGCGAAGCAGGATTGGGCCTTGATCAATTCGGTCACCGGCCACAGGCGCTTCTTGTCGTCGATCACCGCGCCGCTCGACGCGTCGACCGCCGCCAGCACGCCGCCGTTCCCGTCGATGCCGACCCCGGCGGCCCATCGGCGCATGGCCTCCGCATCGATCGGGCAGCGGAAGTCCGGCGCCAGCCGCTGGAGTTCGCCGAGCAGCCAGTACCATTCGAAATGGTGTCCCGGCTCGGCCACCTGCCGGACGCCGGGTAGCGGCTTTCCATCCCCGTCGAAGAATTCGCGGATGGCGCCCGTACGGGGCTCGGTCAGGACATCGGCCAGAAGCCGCGCGATCTCCTCCGCCTGTTGCATCCATCGCCGGTCGCCGGTTGCTCCGTAGAGCGCCACATAGGCCTCGAACAGATGCATATGCGGATTCTGCCGCAGGGCCGTTTCGGCCGGCTGCCAGTGCTCGCCCGCCGCCGGCCGGAACCAGCCGTCGGGATGACGAAGGTGCCGGCGGATGAGATCGTCGGCCTCGGTGGCGAGCGCCACCGCCGTCCGGTCGCCGAAGACGGCCGCGAAGGTCGCCAGGCCCAGCAGGCCGAAAGCCTGGGCATAGAGATCCTTCTTCAGGTCGAGCGGGCGGCCTTCCGGATCGATCGAGAAGAACCAGCCGCCGCAATGCGGATCCCAGAAGCGGGTCTGCAGACTGTCGAGGAGCGCATGCGCGCGCTCGGCCGCCGCCTCCATGCCCCAGCGCTGGAAGGCCAGCGAGAACACCAGCATCTGCCGGCCGGCGACGGTGGCGCGATGGAACGGTGTCGGGAGCGGCCGCAGGTCCGCATCCAGCAACTCGGCGCAGGCCCCCGCCCTGTCGTTCCAGCCCGCGCCGGTCCAGACCGGCAGAAGCTGAGTGAACCACCGGTCGAACCGCCGATGAAGGTCGCGAAGCTCGGCCACCGAAACCCTGTCCCCTCGGATGGAATTCTGCGGGCGGGCATAGCGCCGCGCGCGGCTGAAGGCAAAGGCTGCATTCTCGGCTAGCATCCCCACAAACAAGGAAAATCGGGAGTGAGCTGGTGCAAGGCTATCCGCTGCGCGACATCACCGTCATCGATCTGGGGCAGATCTACCAGGGGCCCTATGCGACTTTCCTGATGGCGATGGCCGGGGCCCGCGTCATCAAGGTGGAGCCGCCGACGGGCGAGCCGGTACGGGCGCGGGCCAATATCAGTCGCGGCTCGCTGCCGCTCGCCATGCTCAATTCCAACAAGCAGGGCATCACCCTCAACCTCAAGACCGCGCGCGGGCGGGAACTCCTGATCGAACTGGTGAAGCGCGGCGACGTGCTGCTCGAGAACTACGCGCCGGGCGTGATGGACCGCCTGGGCGTCGGCGCCGAGGTCCTGACCAGGGCCAATCCCCGCCTCGTCTATGCCTCGGGGTCCGGCTATGGCCGATCTGGCCCCAAGCGCGACTTCCTCGCCATGGATCTGACGGTGCAGGCGATCGGCGGCGTCATGGCGACGACGGGCGAACCGAACGGCCCGCCGATGAAGGCCGGCCCCGCCTTCGCCGATTTCCTGGGGGCGACGCATCTCTACGGCGGCATCGTCACCGCCCTCTACGAGCGCGAGAAGACCGGCCGGGGCCGGGTGATCGAGGTGTCGATGCAGGAGGCGCTCTACCCGGCACTCGCCTCCGCTCTCGGCATGCACTACTGGCAGGACGGCAAGACGACCACGCGCACCGGCAACCGGCATTCGGGCCTGTCCATGGCGCCCTACAACGTCTACCGGGCGAATGACGGGCATGTCGCGGTGATCTGCGTGAAGGACGAGCATTGGAAGTCGCTGGCGCGCGTCATGGGGCGGCCGGATCTGGCCGACGATCCGCGTTTCGCCAATCACACCCTGCGGGCGCGTGCGATGGACGAGGTCGATGCCCTGGTCGAGGCCTGGACGCTGCGGCACGGCAAGGACGAGATCTTCGACATCGCGCGCCAGAACAAGATCCCGGCCGCGCCGGTGCGCGACCTGACCGAAGTGACCAACGACCCGCATATGCACGAGCGGGGCATGCTGCGCTTCATGGATCACCCGGAACTCGGGCGCGTCGTACTGCCGAACAGCCCGATCCGCTACGAGGGATCGCCGCTCCTGGACCTGATCCCGAGCCCCGAGCTCGGCCAGCACAACCGGGAAGTCTATTGCGGGCTTCTCGGCCTGAGCGAAGGCGAACTGGAAGGCCTGAAGGCCGAGGGCGCCGTTTAGGCGTCTTCCCGCGCCAGAACGAAATCGCGCCAGCTTTCCTCGACCAGCGTCCGATCGATGTCGCGCACGATGAAGACGATGCGCGAACGCCGGTCGCCGTCGGTCCAGGCTTCAAGCTGTACCGGCGGATGGAAGACGTGGTGGATGCCGTGGATGGCGACCGGCGTGCTCTCGCCACGCAGGTTCAGGATGCCCTTCACCCGCAGCAGGTCGCCGCCCTTCTCGCGCCTGAGCGCCGCCAGCCAGTCGTGCACCGCCTGCCAGTCGAGCGGCTCGTCATGGGTGATGCAGAAGCTGCGGATGCCGTCGCCATGCGCGTTCGGATCATGCGCATGCGGCGCGCCCTCGATCGTTTCGGCGCGCAGCCAGCGTCGCGCGTCCGAGCTCTTGCGCGCCGGATCGAAGAGGGCGGCGCCGAAGAGCCTCGCCGGCGCGACATCGCCATGGGCGGCCGGGATGAGTTCGGCCGAAGGGTTGATCAGCCCGAGGCGTAGCTTCAGCACCGTGAGCGCGCCCGGATCGGCGAGATCGGTCTTGGTCAGCAGCAGGCGATCGGCCAGCGCCGCCTGCTTCACCGCTTCCTGGTGTTCGTCGAGTTGCTTCGAGCCGTTCACCGCATCGACCGTGGTGATGACGGCGTCGAGACGATAGTCGTGCGCCGTCATCGGATTGTTCAGCAGCAACTGCACGATGGGGGCCGGATCGGCGAGGCCGGTCGTTTCCACCAGCAGCCGGTCGAAGGGCGGCATCTGCCCCTTCGCGCTCTTTCGGGTGATGTCGCGGAGCGTTTCTTCCAGGTCGCTGCGCACGGTGCAGCAGACGCAGCCGGAGGACATCAGCACGGTCTCGCCGTCGACGCGCTCGAACAGCAGGTGGTCGAGGCCGATTTCGCCGAACTCGTTCACGATGACGAGGCTGCCGGCCATGTCCGGGTGCTTCAGCAGGCGGTTGAGCAGCGTGGTCTTGCCGCTGCCCAGGAACCCCGTAATCAGCGATACCGGCAGGCGCTCGGCGGAACGGTCGCGATCGAACAGGCTCATTCTCTGTCTCTCCCTGATCCGTGATCGTAAGGAGAGGGGGAGACGACGCAAAGTGCTGCTTGAATGTTATGTAATAACAATTCACTTAGGACAATTATGTGTTTGTCTTGACTTGCTTATCAACCAATCGGACCATCGCGACGTTCGTCAAAACCGGCTCGTTTCGAGACCGGATCAAACAAGGGAGGGCGAACTCGATGAGTGATTCTACGGACACCCCGGAATCCGCTCCGGAACATGTTGCATCACCTGAACGCCGCGATTTCTTCAAGACCGCCGCCGCCCTGGGCGCCGCCGGTGCCGTAGCCGCGGGTGTCGCCGGCAAGTTCGGCGCCTCGCCGATCAGCACCGCCGCCGCCCAGACGGCCGAGCGGCCCTGGTGGCCGTCGCGCTGGGGCGCCAGCGACGAGGCCGGCTCCACCAACTGGATCACGCCGCAGAAGGTTCTCGATGCGGCCAAGCTGATCAAGACCGGCAAGATCTACAAGATCGGCCGCACCTACGAGACCGGCATGCCGATGTTCGGCGCCCGGCAGTTCTCCATGCGTATTCCAGGCGGCCCCACCGGCGGCCCCTTCGGCAAGAACAAGCTGATCTACAACGACGACTACCTGGCGACCGAGATCGGACAGGTCGGCACGCAGTTCGACGGCCTCGGCCATATCGGCATCCAGCTCGGCGTCGACGGCGACAAGAACCAGATGCGCTACTACAACGGCTTCACCGAACAGCAGGTGGGTGGCGCCTACGGCCTGCAGAAGCTCGGGACCGAGAAGCTGAAGCCGATCTTCACTCGCGCGCATCTGGTCGACGTGGTGCCGCTCAAGGGCCGCATGTGGGAGGCGGGAGAGGAGATCACCGTCGCCAACATCATCGCCGCGCTGTCGCGTGTCGGCACCAGGGAAGCCGACGTCAAGGAGGGCGACGCCATCCTGTTCCACACCGGATGGGGCCAGCTCTGGATGAAGAACAACGACAAGTACAATGCCGGCTGTCCCGGCATCGGCATGGAAGCGGCGCGCTGGGTCGTCCAGAAGGGCCTCTGCCTCACCGGCGCCGATACCTGGCCGATGGAAGTCGTCCCCAATCCCGACAAGGACCTGGCCTTTCCCGTGCACGGTGAACTGATCACCAAGCACGGGATCGTCAATCACGAGAACCTCATCCTCGAGGAACTGGTGAAGGACAACATCCACCAGTTCGTCTACTGCTTCTGCCCTTCGCCGATCAAGGGCGCCACGGGCAGCCACGGCTGCCCGATCGCGATCACCTGACGACCGGGGGAGGCTTCCCCTTCACGACGGCCGATGGGCGGGGCAGATTGCCCCGCCCTATCCTTTTGCGGAGCGATGCCTTGCCTTCGCCAGCGATCAGTTTCGACGACTTCCTGAAAGTGGACATCCGCGTCGGCACCATCATCGAGGCCGAACCCTTTCCCCAGGCGCGAAAGCCCGCCTTCAAGCTGAAGGTCGATTTCGGGCCGGAGATCGGCGTGAAGAAGAGTTCGGCCCAGATCACCCGCCACTACGCGCCGCAGGCTCTGGTCGGCCGGCAGGTCGCGGCGGTGGTCAACTTCCCGCCGCGGCAGATCGGCCCGTTCCTGTCCGAGGTGCTCTGCCTCGGCTTCCCCGATACCGCGGGCGAGGTGGTGCTGGTCGGGCCGGAGCGGAAGGTGCCCGACGGCGGTCGCCTGTTCTGAGGATCAGATCGGCAATCTGACCCGTGCGCGCAGGCCGCCCTCGGGCGCGTCGTGCAAGGTGACGTCGCCGCCATGCGCGCGGGCCACGTCCCGGGCGATGGTGAGCCCGAGCCCCACGCCGGCCGTGTCGGGACCGCGCGCCGCATCCAGCCTGCGGAAGGGACGGAAGACGTCCTCGCGCTGGCTCTCGGCGATGCCCGGCCCGTCGTCGTCCACGGTGATTTCCACCGCTTCGGCGGTGCGCCGGCCGGCGATCGCCACCTTGCTGCCGTAGCGGCCGGCATTCTCGACCAGGTTGGTCAGGCAGCGCTTGAGCGCATCCGGCCGCGCCTCGGCGACCAGCGCCTCGGGCGTGTCGAGCGAGACCGGCTTGCCCCGCCGCGCGGCATCGTTCGCCACCTCGCGCAGGATCTCGGCCACGTCCAGCCGCCGGGCAGGTTCGCTGTCCTGGCCGCGGGCGAAGTCGAGATAGCCGCGGATCATGCGCTCCATCTCCTCGACGTCGCGCCTGAAGTCGATGACCTCCTCATCCGCCTTCATCAAGGCGAGCGCCAGTTTCATCCGGGTGAGCGGCGCCCGCAGGTCGTGGCTGACGCCGGCCAGCATCTCGGTCCGCTGATCGATCTGCCGGCGGATGCGATCCTTCATCACCAGGAAGGCATGGGCGGCGCGGCGCACCTCCCGCGCGCCTTCGGGGGCGAAGCCCTCGACGTCGCGGCCCTTGCCGAAGCTGTCGGCGGCCCGCGCCAGGCGATTGATCGGCTGCATCTCGCGGCGCAGGAAGACGATGGCGATGCTCAGCAGCACGATGGAGGCGCCCGCCATCCACAGGATGAAGAAATAGGTGGTGGTGGAATAGAGCCGCTTCTCGATGGTGAGGAAGCTCGCGACCCCGTCATGCAGCTGGACCTGGATCTCGACCCGGTCGTCCTCGCGGTCGGCGTCGAAGCGATAGTCCAGCGCGACGCGCTCCTCCATCATCCGGCGCAGCGCACGGTCGGTGATGGACAGGAACCGGATCCGCTGTTCGTCGGCGGGCAGCCTGGCGTCGGGTTCGAACTCGACCACCATCTGGAACTGCCGATAGGCCATGTCGAAGATCGCCTGCCGATCGGATGGGGTGGGGGACTGCTGCGCCAGTTCCAGCACGGCGGCGATCTCGCCCGCGATGCCTCCGGCCAGGCGCCGCGAGATCTGGTCCCAGTGACGCTGGTAGAAGAACGAAGCCGCGATCAGCTGCAGCAAAAGCGTCGGCGCCACCAGCAGCAGGATGGCACGTGCCAGGAGCGTCTTCGGCCACAGGCGGATCTTCACGCCGGCGATCTTCATGCGGCGGGCTTCATTCGTCGGGCCACAGCACGTAGCCCTCGCCCCACACGGTCTGCAGGTAGCGCGGCGCCCTCGGATCGGCCTCGATCTTGCGCCGCAGCCGCGTGATCTGGACATCGACGGCACGGCCCTCGGCGCCGCCGGTCTCACGCGTCAGATCGGCGCGCTTGATGGTCACGCCCGGCGCGCGGGCGAAGACGCGGAGCAGGGCCGCCTCCCCGGTGGTGAGCGGCACGACTTCGCCGTCGCGCGAAAGTTCGGCCTTTCGCGGATCGAACTGGAAGGCGCCGAAGCGAACGATCGCGGTGCCCGCCGGGCGATCCGCGGGCAGGGCGCGGCGCAGGATCGACTGGATGCGCAACAGCAGTTCGCGCGGCTCGAAGGGTTTGGCCAGATAGTCGTCGACCCCGGCCTGCAGCCCGGTGATCCGGTCCTCGGATTCGCCCATCGCCGTCAGCATCAGGATCGGCACCGGATCGGAAAGGCGCAGGCGGCTGGCGAATTCCGTCCCGGTCTCGCCCGGCATCATCCGGTCCAGCACGATCAGGTCGTAGGCGAGGCCGGCGAGTTTCGCCCGCGCCTCTTCCGCGTCGGCGGCCAGCGTCACCCTGAAGCCGTTCTCCTGCAGGAACTTGCGAAGCAGCGTGCGCAGGCGGCTGTCGTCGTCGACGACGAGAAGGTGTGGATCGTCGTCCGCCATCAGCGCCGTTCGATCGACTTGAGAATGCTGTCGCGTTCGGCCGGGCCGATCAGGCCGTAGAGGACCTTGCGATAGCCCGCGACGGCCTCGGCCCCGGCCTCGCCATAGGCCCTGGCGACGCGGTCGCGCTGCGGCGCGGAAACGCGGCGCTCCAGCGCCTCGCCCGACTCGGTCAGGTAGAGCAGCCGCTGCCGCCGGTCGACGCTGCCCTGGTCCTGGCGGATGAAGCCCTGTTCGACCAGCGCGCCCAGCACCCGGGCCAGCGACTGCTTGGTGATGCGCAGGATGGCGAGCAGTTGGCTGACCGTCATTCCCGGGTTGCGGTTGACGAAGTGCAGCACCCGGTGATGCGCGCGCCCGAACCCGTACTCGGCCAGGATTTCGTCCGGGTCCGAGGTGAAGTCGCGATAGGCATAGAACAGCAGTTCTATGCCCTGGCGGATTTCCTCCTCGGTGAGGAAAAGCGGGTTTGCCTGCGATTTTATGTCAGCCATATTGACTTATTTCCGTCGTTTTGTTATTCATAGAACTCCAAACGCGACATAATATTTCAAGGACAGCGTATCATGCCCGATATCATCCCCTTCGACGACCGCGACGGCTTCATCTGGTGGAACGGCGCCCTGATCCCCTGGCGGGATGCCCGGCCACACGTCCTCAGCCACGGACTGCACTATGCCAGCGCCGTCTTCGAGGGCGAACGGGTCTATGGCGGGAAGGTGTTCAGGCTGAGCGCGCATTCGGAACGCCTGATCCAGTCCGGTCGGCTTCTGGGCTTCGAGATTCCCTATACGCCGGCCGAGATCGACGCCGCAACGAACTTGGTCGTGCAGGCGAACGGCTGCACCGACGCCTATGTCCGTCCGATCGCCTGGCGCGGCAGCGAGATGATGGGCGTGGCGGCGGCGAAGACGAAGATCAACCTCGCCATCGCCACCTGGGACTGGCCGTCATACTTCACCCCCGAGGCGAAGATGAAGGGCATCCGCATGCAGCTCGCCGACTGGCGCCGGCCGGCGCCCGACACGGCGCCGACGAAGTCGAAGGCGACCGGCCTCTACATGATCTGCACCATGTCCAAGCACAAGGCCGAGGACGAGGGTTTCGACGACGCGCTGATGCTGGACTGGCGCGGCCAGGTGGCGGAGGCGACCGGGGCGAACGTCTTCTTCGCCCGGGAGGGGAAGCTCTACACCCCGCCGGCCGACTGCTTCCTCGACGGCATCACCCGGCGCACGGTGATGAGCCTCGCCCGCGAGCGCCAGATCGAGGTGGTCGAGCGCGCCATTCTTCCGTCGGAATTGGCGGAATTCGATGAGTGCTTCCTCACCGGCACCGCGGCCGAGGTGACGCCGGTGTCGGAAATCGCCGACTGGCGCTTCACCCCGGGCCGGATGAGCCTCGCCCTGATGGAAGACTTCGCCCGGGCGACCCGGGCGTGAGCGGCGGCGTCACCGGATCCGCCGCGCGCGCGGGCGCGCGATCGCAGCGGATCCGGGATTCGGACTGACTCAGGCGCCGCTGGCCGCGGCGGCCGCTGCCGCCTTGGCGGCGGCCTTCTCGGCCTTGTTGATCAGCCGCTGCGGGTCCTGGCGCTCGGCGATGCGGGCCGCCTTGCCGGTCAGGCCGCGCAGGTAATAGAGCTTCGCCCGGCGGACGTCGCCGCGGCGCACCACCTCGATCGCGTCGATGCGCGGCGAGTAGAGCGGGAACACCCGTTCCACGCCCTCGCCGTAGGAGATCTTGCGCACGGTGAAGCTGGAGCCGATGCCGCGGTTGGCGCGGGCGATGCACACGCCCTCGAAGGCCTGGATGCGCTCGCGGGTGCCTTCCACGACCTTCACCTGGACGCGCAGCGTGTCGCCGGGGCGGAAGTCCGGCACGGCGCGCGCCTCGACCAGCTTGCCGACTTCTTCCTGCTCGATCTGCTGAATGATGTTCATGGCTCTCTACCTCTCGCTCGATCTTCCGGCGCGGACGGGATCGACCCGGCCGCATAGCGTTCCCACAAATCGGGCCGTCGGGCCCGGGTGATGCGTTCGGCCTCCGCCCGCCGCCAGGCGGCGATGGCCTTGTGATGGCCCGACAGCAGCACCTCAGGCACTGCCCGGCCTTCCCAATCGCGCGGCCGGGTGTACTGGGGATATTCCAGCAGCCCGGCACTGAAACTCTCTTCCGACAGGCTCTCGGCCTCGCCCAGCACGCCGGGCAACAGCCGCACGCTCGCATCGAGGCAGGCCATCGCCGCGATCTCGCCGCCCGAAAGCACGAAATCGCCGAGGCTCACTTCCTCGAGGCCGCGGGCCTCGATCACCCGTTCGTCCACGCCCTCGAAGCGGCCGCAGACGATGACGACGCCACCCGCCGCGGCCCAGGACTTCGCCATCGCCTGGTCGAAGCGGCGCCCGCGCGGGCTGAGATAGATGCGCGGCAGGGAGCTCCCCGTCGCCGTGGCGTCGAGCGCCGCGGCCAGCACGTCGGGCCTCATCACCATGCCGGGGCCGCCGCCGGTCGGCGTGTCGTCGACCGAGCGGTGCCTGTCATGCGCATGCTCGCGGATGTCGTGCGCCGCGAGCGACCAGATTCCCTCCGCCAAGGCCTTGCCGGTGAGGCTGACGCCGAGCGGACCCGGGAACATCTCCGGGAAGAGCGTCAGCACATGCGCCTGGAACAGCGGTGCCCGGGAAGCGGGAGCGCTCATCGCTCCGCCTCCTCTTCCGCGCCGACCTCGACCTCGGCCGGCGGTATCACGACGAGGCGTCCCGCCGCCAGATCGACCCGCGGCACCACGTCGCGGGTGAAGGGCAGGTAAAGCGTCGGCCCGCCGGCGGCCGGCGCGATCTCAAGCACGTCGCCGGCGCCGAAATCCTGCACGGCTCGGACCGTCCCGAAGGTCTCGCCGGCCTCCGTCACGCCCGTCAGGCCGATCAGGTCGGCGAGGTAGAACTCGTCCTCCTCCTCGGGCGCCGGCAGGGCGGCGCGGTCGACATACAGGTCGATGCCGCGCAGCTTCTCCGCCGCGTTGCGGTCGGCCACGCCCTCGATGGCGACGACGACCGAGTCCTTCACCTGGTGCATGACCTTCAGCTTGAAGGCGCGCCCCGAGGCGTCGGTGAGCGGACCGTAGGCGACGATATCGGCCGGATCGGCGGTGTAGCTGCGGACCTTCACCAGCCCCCGCACGCCATGCGGCGCGGAGATGCTGCCGAGGAGGACGCGGTGGGCCCCCTCCCTCGCGTCACGTAGTGGCGTGGGGGAGGGCTGGGGTGGGGGCGGTGGCCGCATGGCTACGGACGCAGAACCGGCACCGCCCCCACCCAACCCTCCCCCGCTCCGGGGGGCTTGCCCACCGGACGAGCCGGCGGGAGCCGGCGAGGGAGGGCTCGGTCGGCGCGATTTCGCGCGCGAAGCGGCGGTGTCGGGCGACATGCTGCGCGGGACCGGACGGCCGGCGTTCCGGCCTTACTCGGCGGCCGGCGCCGCGGCGGCGGCTTCGGCGGCCTTGGCGCGTTCCTGCGCCTTCGCCTTCGGTGCCGACTTCGAAGGCGTCGGATAGACCTTGTACTCGCCGACGCCGGCCGTGCTCAGCAGGCGGGCGACGCGGTCGGTCGGCTGGGCGCCCTTGGCCATCCAGGCCTTGGCCTTCTCGGTGTCGACGGTCAGGCGCCGGTCGCTGTCCTTGGGCTGCATCGGGTCGTAGGAGCCGATCCGCTCGATGAAGCGGCCGTCGCGGGGCGAATGCGAATCGGCGATGACGATGCGGTAATAGGGGCGCTTCTTGGCGCCGCCGCGGGAGAGGCGGATCTTCAGCATGGCTCTGGTCCTTCCGTCGAGTTCGTGAAATTCGGGTCTTCGATCAGCGGCCGAAGGGCGGCCTGCCGCCGCCCCCGCCGCCGATCAGATTGGCAAGTCCGCTCCGCATGAAACCCTTGTCGCCCATGCGGGACATCTTCTTCATCATGTCCGCCATCTGCAGGTGCTGCTTCAACAGGCGGTTCACGTCTTCCACCTTGGTGCCGGAGCCGGCCGCGATGCGGCGCTTCCGGTTGGCGTGGATGAGCTTGGGGTTGCGGCGTTCCTTCTTCGTCATCGAGCCGATGATGGCTTCCTGACGCGACAGCATCTTCTCGTCGATGCCGCCCTGGGCCATCTGCTTCTGCATCTTGCCCACACCGGGCAGCATGGAGAGCACGCCCTGCATGCCGCCCATCTTCTTCATCTGGCGAAGCTGGGTGGCGAGGTCGTCGAGGTCGAACTCGCCCTTCTTCATCTTGGCGGCGAGCTTCTCGGCCTCGTCCTTCTCCAGCGTCTCGGCGGCCTTCTCGACCAGGCTGACGATGTCGCCCATGCCGAGGATGCGCGACGCGATGCGGCCGGGATGGAAGGGCTCCAGCGCATCCATCTTCTCGCCGACGCCGATCAGCTTGATCGGCGCGCCGGTGACATAGCGCATGGAAAGCGCCGCACCGCCGCGCCCGTCGCCGTCCATCCGGGTCATCACGATGCCGGTGACGCCGACCTGTTCCTTGAACTGCTTCGCCACATTGACCGCGTCCTGGCCGGTCAGGGCGTCGACCACCAGCAGCGTCTCGTGCGGGCCGGTCGCGTCGCGCACGGCGCGCGCCTCGGCCATCAGGCCTTCGTCCACATGCAGCCGTCCGGCGGTGTCCAGCATCACCACGTCGACGCCCTGCAGCCGCGCCGCCTGCATCGCGCGCTTGGCGATATCGACCGGCATCTGGCCGGGGATGACGGGGAGCGTGGCGACGCCGATCTGCTCGCCCAGGATGCGCAGCTGTTCCTGCGCGGCCGGGCGGCGGACGTCGAGCGAGGCCATCAGGACCTTGCGCTTGTCGCGCTCCTTCAGGCGAAGGGCGATCTTGCCGGTGGTGGTGGTCTTGCCCGAACCCTGCAGGCCGACCATCAGGATCGGCACCGGGGCGGGCGCGTTCAGGTCGATCTCGGTGGCTTCCGCGCCCCCTTCGCCGCCCAGCATCTCGGTCAGGCGGTCGTTGACGATCTTGATGACCATCTGCCCGGGGGTGACCGATTTCAGCACCTCGGCGCCGACGGCGCGCACGCGGACGGAATCGACGAAGGACTTCACCACCGGAAGGGCTACGTCGGCCTCCAGCAGGGCCACGCGCACTTCGCGCAGGGCCTCGTTCACGTCGGCCTCGGAGAGGGCGCCGCGCTTACGGAGGCGATCGAAGACGTCGCCGAGACGGGAAGTCAGACTTTCGAACATTGCGGTCCGCGTTCAGACAACGCCGAACGCACCAGCGCGCGATACTCGCGGGCTGGTGCTTCCGGCAGGGGGCGGGATAAACCACGGGAGGCCGCCAGCGTCAAGCGGCGGTCGGGGCGGGAAGCCCGTCATTGGCATAAACTGCCAATCCTGATAGCGTCCTAGGGGCCCCGGCGGAGGTCTCCCATGTCTACCCGAAATGTCGTGCTGACGGCACATCATGAGGCGGTGATCAAGGGCCTCGTCGAATCCGGCCGCTATCAGAACGCGAGCGAGGTCCTGAGAGAGGGACTGCGCCTCCTCGAACAACGCGAAGCGGAAGACGCGGCCAGGCTCTCCGCCCTCCGCGCTGCCGCCAAGGCGGGCTTCGACGATCTCGACCATGGGCGCCATGTCGAACTCGACGAGGCCGGGTTGGCCGGACACGTCGCCGAACTCGGCCGCCGCGCCAGCGCGCGGGTGCGCAAGACCGGCTGACGCCGAATGGCGCGCCACCCGATCCGCTGACCGGAGGTGTCGGCCGTGTTCTCCACGATGCAGTGGATCTCTCGCGGCACATTCCGCCCGGCTTCGGCGAGCGATAGCGCCAGCCTCGGCATTGACATCCGGCCCTCTCGCCAATATCTCGCGCCATGGCGCATATCGATGACGAGCCGAGTCGGACTTTCGGCGAATACCTGCTCCTCCCGAACCTGACGCGGAAGGACTGCCTGCCCGAGAAGGTGAGCCTGCTGGCGCCGGTGGCGCGCTTTCGGGCCGATCCGGAAGGTCCCCCCCCCGATCCGGCGCTTTCGCCCCTCAGCATCAACATCCCGGTCACCAGCGCGCTGATGCAGGCGGTTTCCGGCGACGAACTCGCCATCGCGCTCGCCCGCTGCGGCGGCCTTTCCTTCATCTTCGGCTCCCAGGGCATCGACGCGCAGGCGGCCATGGTGGCCCGAGTGAAGAACTACAAGGCGGGCTTCGTGGTCAGCGATTCCAACCTGCGCCCGCAGGCGACGCTGGCGGAGGTGGTGGCGCTTACCACCCGCACCGGCCATTCCACCATCGCGATCACCGAGGACGGCACCCCGACGGGGCGGCTTTGCGGCATCGTCACGCCGCGCGACTACCGCCCCGGCCGCACGGCGCTCTCGACGCCGGTGGCCGAGATCATGACGCCGCTCGCCGCGCTCCACTGCGCCCCGGCCGGCATCGACCTGTCGGGGGCGAACGACCTGATCTGGAAGCACAAGCTGAACTGCCTGCCGGTGATCGACGACCGCCGGCACCTGCAATACCTGATCTTCCGGAAAGATCACGTCGCGCATCAGGAGCATCCGCTGGAGAATGTCGATGCCGGCAAGCGGCTGATCGTGGGCGCGGGCATCAACACCCGCGATTATCGCGAGCGGGTGCCGGCGCTCCTCGCCGCCGGGGCCGACGTGCTCTGCATCGATTCCTCCGACGGTTTCTCGGAATGGCAGGCCGACACCATCGCCTTCATCAAGTCGACCGGCGGGGAAGGCGTTCCGGTGGGTGCCGGCAATGTCGTCGATGCCGAAGGTTTCCTGTATCTCGCGGAAGCGGGCGCAGATTTCGTCAAGGTCGGCATCGGCGGCGGGTCGATCTGCATCACCCGCGAGCAGAAGGGCATCGGCCGCGGCCAGGCCTCGGCGGTGATCGCGGTGGCCCGCGCCCGCGACGACTATTTCCGCCGGACCGGCATCTACGTGCCGATCTGTTCCGACGGCGGCATCAGCCAGGACTATCACGTCACCATGGCGCTCGCGATGGGGGCGGACTTCGTCATGCTGGGCCGCTACTTCGCCCGCTTCGACGAGGCGCCGGGCCGCAAGGTGCAGATCAACAACCGCTTCATGAAGGAATACTGGGGCGAGGGCAGCGCCCGCGCCCGCAACTGGCAGCGCTACGACCACGGCGCCGACGATCGCGGCGCGAAGAAGGAGATGCTGTTCGAGGAGGGCGTCGACAGTTTCGTGCCCTATGCCGGCAAGCTCCGCGACAACCTCGAGGTGACGCTCGCCAAGGTGCGCTCGACGCTCTGCAACTGCGGCGCCCTCTCCTTGCGCGACTTCTACCGGACCGCCCGGCTGACCGTGGCCTCGGCCGTCAGCCTGCGCGAAGGCGGCGCCCACGACGTGGTGATGAAGGACGTCTACAGCGAGCCCGCCGAGGCCTGAGGCCGCGGGCTCCGCCTTGACTCTTCGGGGTGATGGATCACCCGTCGTCCCATTCGTCGCGCAGGCGCCGTTGCCAGGTGAGGCCGTCACCCTTCTTCCAGGTTCCGCCTGTCTGCGAAAGCAGGTCCTCCAGCGCGGGCTTCCGCTGACGGACCTGCTCAGCCCGGTAGGCGGCAAGGGCTTCGCGTACGATCGCGGTCATCGACTTGCCGGTCTCGCGGGCCAGCCCGTCAAGCCAGGCCTTCTGCTCGGGATCGAGGCTGATGATGGTACGGATGGCCTTCATGCTATCTGCCGGCTGATCTCACCGAATCGGAGCCCTCACGCCCGCCGCAGATAGTCGATCGCGAGGTAGCTCAGCGCCCGCACGCCGTGCTTCAGCGCCGGCTCGTGGATGCGGAAGAAGGGCGAGTGGTTGGCCGGCGCCTCGCGCGGGTCGACATCCGGCGGCACGATGCCGAGGAAGAAGAACATGCCGGGCACCACCTGGGCCAGCAGCGAGAAGTCCTCCGCGCCCATGGCGGGCCGCGATTCCTTCACCCGCTCGGTGCCGACGCCGCGCCCCAGGCTGGCGGTGCCCCAGGCGGTCAGCGGCGGGTCGTTCCAGGTCACCGGCACGCCTTCGTAGACCGTCACCTCGGCCCTGGCGCCGCCGGCCTCGGCGATGCTGGTCGCCGTCTTCTCCAGCCGCGACCACATCTGCTTGCGGATACCTTCGTCATGGGCGCGGATGGTGCCTTCCATCTCCACCTTGTCGGGCAGGATGTTGTGCCGCACCCCGCCATGGATGGTGGAGACGGAGAGCACGGCCGGGCTGATGGTGGGATCGAGCTGGCGCGACGGGATGGTCTGCAGCGCCAGCACCACCTGGGCGGCGGTGACGACGGGATCGATGCCGCGCCAGGGTTGCGAGCCGTGCGTCTGCTTGCCGTGGATCGCGATCTTGAGGCGATCGGCCGAGGCCATCAGCCCGCCGGGGCGAAGGCCGATGCTGCCGGACGTCTGGGCCGAGGTGACGTGCAGGCCGAAGACGGCCGCCGGCGCGGGGTTCTGCATGGCGCCTTCGGTGATCATCAGCTTCGCCCCGCTGGGGGAACCGTCGGTGACCCCCTCCTCGTTCGGCTGGAACAGGAGCTTCACCGTGCCGGTCAGGTTCTCGCGATACTCGGCCAGCACCTCGGCCACGCCCATCAGGATGGCGACATGCGCGTCATGCCCGCAGGCATGCATGACGCCGACCTCCCGCCCGTCCCAGCTGTCGCGCACCTTGGAGGCGAAGGGCAGGTCGACCTGCTCTTCGACCGGAAGCGCGTCCATGTCGGCGCGGAGCGCCACCACGGGACCGGGCTTGGCCCCCTTCAGGATGCCGACCACGCCGGTGCGGGCGACGCCCGTCTGCACCTCGTAGCCGAGGGCGGCGAGGTGCTTCGCCACCAGCGCGGCGGTACGGGTCTCGCGATAGGAAAGCTCGGGATGCTCATGGATGTCGCGCCGCCAGGCGATGACCTTGTCTTCGAGGCGCAGCGCCTGGGCCATCACCCATTCGGCGAGATCGGTGCCGGTCTCCGTGGTCATCTTGTCCATCTGCGATCATCCCCTGCCCGCGAGCGCGTGGCGGGATGTTAGCGCAACCGGTCAGGTCTGGGCGAGGTCGGGAAAGCGGATCGGACCCGCCGGCGGCGCAGGCATGCCGCGGACGAAGAGATGGGAGTGGGCATCGCGGCCGGTCGGTCTCGCCTCGAGCCACCAGTCTCCCGGCTCGAAGCCGAAGGCGATCTCGCGGACAGGCCCGGTGACGAGCGAAGGCAGCGCTTCGGTGAGCGGGAAGGGCCGGGGTGCCTGCAGGTCGTGCAGGGTGAGGCGGCCGGCCTCCTCGCTCACCACCGCCACCGCGTCGAAGGCATCGAGATGCCGGACCCGCATCGGCCGGTCGCAGAGATGCCAGAGCAGGATGGAGCAGTAGTCGGTGGCGGCGAAGCGGCGGTTCACCGGTGCTGCGCGGGCGGCGACGGCGGCGATGCGGGCGCGGTCCTCCGCCCGGCCGATGTCGAGGGCCGGGGCGGGCGCCGCCGCCGGGGTGATGCCGGTCTCGGCGGCGAAGAGATGCTGCTCGACCGGGCGGAAGCCGAAGCGCGGGTAGAAGTCGAGCACGCGCGGATTGGCGAACAGGATCACCGGCTGATCGGGACGCACGAGTTCGGCCAGCACCGCCTCCATCAGCCGGCGCGACAGACCCCGGCCCCGATGCGAGGCGCGGGTGGAAACGGCGCCGAGCTGCCAGCCGGCAACCGCCTCGCCGCCCGTCACGAGGCGCATGCGCGTGCGGCCGATGCTGGCGACGATCTCCGGCCCCTCGGTGAAGGCGAAGACCTCGTAGTCCGGGGTCCAGCCGCCGCGGGCGCTCCACAGGCGGAAGTCGACGTCCTGGAAGACGCTCTCCACATGGGCGAAGAACGGCTCGTGCCAGACCCGGTCGGTATCGCGGATGCGAAGGATCTCGGGGCTCAGCGCTGCACCGCCGGCTCGCCCTCGATGATGCGGGTGTGGAACCAGTCGTCCGGCATGGTGGCGAAGAGGAGCATGGCCGGCCTCCGGCGGCGAAGATTGGCGGGTGACAGTACGGGCTGTCCGGTGCCGGCGGCAACGGTATCGGCGCAAAGGCGGCCTGCGTGCCTGGCCTCTCCCATTCCCCGGGCGGGCAGGGCAGACTGCCCCGCATGCCGGACCCCATCCTCGACGTCACCGACACGCCCGATCCCGCCGACGAGGCGGAGATCAGGGCCCGCCTCGCCGCCTTCAACCGCGCCCTCGTCGGCACCGCGCTGCAGCGCAAGCCCTTCGGCGTGTTCCTGCGCGACGATGCCGGCGCGGTGATCGGCGGCATCATCGGCTACAGCCAGTCGACCTGGCTCTATATCGACAATTTCGTCCTGCCCGAGACGGTGCGCGGCCGGGGCCTGGGCCGGCGGATCCTGTCGCGGGCGGAAGCGGTCGGGCGGACGCGGGGCTGCGCCCATGTCTATCTCACCACGCTCTCCTGGCAGGCGAAGCCCTTCTACGAGAAGCTGGGCTATCGCGAATTCGCCCGGCTGGACGATTTTCCCCCCGGCCATGCCCGGCACTACATGACGAAGGACCTCTAGCCGCCGGGCATGGCGCCGGACCGGCCCGCGGGGTCCTGAACATTCCGCGACCAGCGGTTATGCTTAACCCTGTATTGACGCAATCCCGGCGACAATCCCCTCCGGGATTGGGGGAACGGGTGCGGCCCGGCAATGATCGCGACCATCCGGCAGAATCGGCGAGGAGCCACCCTCTGGGCCATGGCGGGCCTGGGCGTTCTGCTGTCCGTCGCCGCCTTCGCGCTGGCGCGTTCCTATGACGCGGAGCGGGTCCGTGCCGAGTTCGACCAGCGCGCCGACTGGGAGATGCACACCCTCGACCGGCGCCTGCGGGCCATGCTGGAGCCGCTGGCGCCGATCGCCCTCTTCTTCGGCCGGCAGGAGCAGACCTCGGCCGAGCTCCTGGAGCAGTTCGGCCTGCAGGCGCGGGGCTTCGGGATTCCGGTCCGCCGGCTTTCCTGGGCACCGCGGATCACTGATGCCGGCCGCGAGGCCTTCGTCGCCGACCGGCGGGCCGCCGGCTTCCCCGACTACGAGATCCGCGAGCTGCTCGCGCCGAACCGCTTCGGGCCGGCGGCGCGGCGGGCCGAGTACTTCCCGATCATGCACGAGGTGGTCTTCGACGGCACGATGACCGGCATGGGCTTCGACGTCGCCTCCGATCCCGACCGGCTGGGCGCGGTGGAGCGCGCGCGGGAGCGGGGCATCGGCACCGCGGCCGTCGCGCCGCCCACGACCGGCGGCGTCACCTCGATGGTGGTGCGCTGGCCGGTCTTCGGGGCGGGCCGGATGCCGCAGAGCGTGGAGGAGCGGCGGCGGGAACTGCGCGGCTTCGTCAATGCGGTCTTCGATCCGCTCGAGGTGCTGCAGGATGCGCTGGCCGAGGACACCACCGTGATCCTGCCGGTCGGCATCCGCTCCGGGCGCCATCAGGTCGCGCATTGGGACGGCTCCGCGCAGCGGCTGCGGGCGGGACCGCCGCCGGCTGCGGCCGCGCCGCCGCCGGGCATCCTCCTGCAGCGCGACATCATGGTCTACGGCATGACGCTCGGCCTCGGCCTGCTGGTGCCGGCGGATGTGGTGGCCGAGGAGCGTTCGATGGCGCCCTGGATCGTCCTCGCTCTCGGCCTCGGCCTCACCGGCGGCGTCGTCCGCCATCTGCGGCGCACCGCCCTCGCGCTCGACACCAGCGAGGAGCGCTTCCGCGACTTCGCCGAAGCGGCCTCCGACTGGCTCTGGGAGACCGATGCCGGCCTGCGCATCACCTGGATCTCGGATTCCGCCGCCGGCCGCCGCGGCGCCGATCCCGCTTCGCTGCTGGGCCAGACCCTCCCCGCCGCCAGGGGCATGGACGCGGCATCGGGCGACGGGCGGGAGATGGTGCGGGCGGCGCGGGCGCAGGAGGCGTTCCAGAACCTCGTGATCGCCCGCCGCGACGATGACGGGGTGACCCGCTACATGCGGGTGAACGGCAGGCCGCGCTTCGACGGCGCGGGCCTCTTCATCGGCTATCGCGGCACCGCCAGCAACGTCACCGAGGAGCAGGTCGCCCGGGTCGAAATGCGGCTGGCGCAGGAACGGCTGCAGGATGCGATCGAGAGCCTGCCCTGCGGCTTCCTGCTGTTCGACGCCGAGGAACGCCTGGTCGCCGCCAATGCCTGGACCCGCGGCCTGCTGGGCGATCTCGGCCTCGAGGAGACCGGCGCCACCGCGGCGGCGGTCTGCCGGGGCATCGCCGCCCGGCGCCTCCTCGTGGCGGACGAGGCGGGACGCGAGGCCCGCTCTGCGGCCAGGCTCGCCGCCTTCCGCGACGGGACCCGCGACCAGGAGGAGGAGTGGAACGACGGGCGCTGGTACCAGGTGATCCAGCGCCGGACCGCGAGCGGCAACACGGTCAGCCTCTATTTCGACATCACCGATCGCCGCCAGGCCGAGGCGCGCCTGCACCGCGCCCAGCGGATGGAGGCGATGGGCCAGCTGACCGGCGGCATCGCGCATGACTTCAACAACCTGCTCTTGGTCATCATCGTCAGCCTGGACATGCTGCGCGACGTTCCCGACCTCGAGCCGCCCTATCCCACGCTCCTGGAGAATGCCCATGCGGCGGCGACGCGGGCGGCCGATCTCACCCAGCGCCTGCTCGCCTTCGCCCGCCAGCAGCCGCTCCGCAATGCCAGCATCGACCTCGGCGAGCTGGTCGAGGGCATGCACGGCCTGTTGAAGCGCACGCTGGGGCAGACGATCGGCATCGAACTGTCGGCGCCGCTCGACCTCTGGCCGGTGGCGAACGACCAGGGCCAGATCGAGAACGCCCTCCTCAACCTCGCCATCAACGCCCGCGATGCGATGCCGCGCGGCGGAACGCTCAGGATCGCCTGCTTCAACCATCCCGGCGCGCCCGAGGAGGGCATGGCGGCGGGCGACTACGTGGCCCTGTCGGTGAGCGATACCGGCGCCGGCATGGAGCCGGAGGTGGCGCGGCGCGCCTTCGACCCGTTCTTCACCACCAAGCCGGTGGGCAAGGGCACCGGCCTCGGCCTCAGCATGATCTACGGCTTCGTGCGCCAGTCGGGCGGGCATGTCGGCCTCGCCACCGTGCCCGGCCAGGGCACCACCGTCACCCTCTACCTGCCGCGCGGCGAGGCGGAACCCGCCCTGCCGGCCGAGGCCGCCGCCGCCCCTCAAGCGGGGCATGAGAGCATCCTGGTGGTCGAGGACGACCCCGACGTGCGGGCGACGGCGGTGCAGCTGATCGAGCAGCTCGGCTACAGCGTGCTCGAGGCGGCCGACGGGCCCGCGGCCCTCGACCTCCTGCGCCGGCATGCCGATATCGCGCTTCTCTTCACCGACGTGGTGATGCCGGGCGGCATGCGCGGCGACGAGTTGGCGGCGGCGGCCCTGGCGCTCCGGCCGGGGCTGAAGGTGCTGATCTCCTCGGGCAATGCCGATCTCGGCCGTGAGCCGGCGGGCGGGGAGCAGCCCGACTATCCCTTCATCGCCAAGCCCTACCGGGCCCAGGCCCTGGCCACCCGGCTGCGCGAGGCGCTGGGTTAGGCGGCGAGCGCCTCGGCCTCGCGGCGCAGGCTCATGGCCTGGTTGCCGGGCACGCTCTGCAGGTCGGCGAAGGCGAGCGCCTCGCCCGCCGCGACGGGCCGCGACAGCGTCACCCCATGCGCGAGGCCGATCGGCAAGAGCCCGCGGGCGACGCTGACCGGCGCGGGCGTCAGGCGGCCCCAGACGGTGTAGCCGCCTTCGCCGTCCAGCACCTCGCCGGCCCGAAGGTCGCGCTTCGCCACCGCCACCGCGTCGCCCCGGAAGCCGCGGGTGACGCCGGTCGGCTCCCCGCGCAAGGCCGCGCTCAGCACCGAGATGCCGAGTTCCAGCCCGATCAGGTGGAAGGGCTTGTACATCGCCGCGTACTGCCCGCTCGCATCGGTCTTGAGGCCGTACTGCCGGAAGCAGGCGGCGGCGTAGTCGTTGGGCGCCTTCAGCACGACATAGACGCCCCAGCGCAAATCCCTGAACACCGGCCGGCCGTCGCGTTCCAGGCTCGAGATCACCTCGACCATGCCGCTCCCCTCCAGCACGCCGCCTTCCGCCCGCGGGCGGAGCGTGTGCGCCAAGTCGTCGACGCCGCAGGGCGGAAAGCCGAGGCCCGCCTCCGGCACGGCCAGGCCGCAGGCATTGGCGATGGCCGCCATCTCGATGGCCGACTTGGTGCCGTCGAGGAAGGAATTGAACATCTGCGGGTTCATCCCCGCCGCGCGCGCCTCCTCCGGCGTCAACCCGTAATGGGTCCAGACCTCGTCGGGCGTCACCTGGTGAAAGGCCGGCAGGTACTTGGTGCCCTTGCCCGCCGCCACCACCTCGAAGCCCGTGGCCCGGGCCCAGTCCACCAGTTCGGAAGTGAGCGCCGGCTGGTCGCCGTATGCCATGGAATAGACGGTGCCGGCGGCGGCCGCGCGGCGCGCCAGCGCGGCGCCGGCCAGCACATCCGCCTCCACGTTCACCATGACGATGTGCTTGCCGGCATCGATCGCGGCCAGCGCATGCGCGATGCCGGCGGCCGGATGCCCGGTCGCCTCGATCACCACCTCGACGTCGCCCCGCCCGCAAAGCTCGGCCCCGTCGTCGAGGAAGCGCGTCGCGGCGATGCGCTCCTCGCTCCAGCCGACGCCGCGGCAGGCGGCCCGGGCGCGGTCCGGGACCAGGTCGGCGATGGCGGTGACCTCCATTCCCCGGGTGGTCGGCACCTGCGACAGGAACATGGAGCCGAACTTGCCCGCCCCGATCAGCCCGACGCGGACGGGCCGGCCCTTCTCCAGCCGGGCCGCCAGCAGCGCATAGAGGTTCATGTCAGGCCGCGCTCTTCATCCGCCGGGCGGCGAAGGCGGCCAGCGCCTCGTCCGCCACCGGCTCGATCGGCGTGAAGTCGCGATGCGCGATCCAGTCCTCGCGCTTGAAGCGGGTGATGTGGTTGGAGACGGCGTTCAAGGTCAGATAGACGATCTTGCGCGGATAGGGCGTGATGTTGGGCGGGCTCGCATGCACCAGGTTGCCGTGGAACATCAGCACCGACCCGGCCGCACCCGTCGGCGCCACGATGCCGCCCTCGGCCACCAGCCGGGTGATGGTGTCGCGATCCAGCGTCCACAAGGGATATGAGGTGGTGGCGAGGTCGTGCCCGGCCTCCAGCGTGCCGTGCTTGTGGCTCTTCGGGATGAACATGAGCGGCCCGTTCACCGCCATCACCTCGTCCAGGAAGACGGCGATGTTCATGGCGCGCGGTTCCGGCATGCCGTCGTCGCGGGCCCAGGTGCCGTAGTCCTGGTGCCACTGCCAGACCTCGCCGTCGAAGGCGGCCTTGGCGTTGATCTTGTACTGGTGCATGTAGACCGGCTCGCCGAACAGCTGCATCACCGGCCCGACCAGGCGCGGATGCCGGCCGAGCAGGCTGAAGGCCTCGTTGTAGGTATGCGCCGCGAAGGCCGTGCGCGGCGCGCCCGAGGTCTCGCGCCAGACCTCCTTGCGGTCGCTCGCATAGATGCCTTCGGCCTCCTCGCGCAGCGTCGCGATCTCGGTCTCGGAGAAACAGGACGGCAGGAACAGATAGCCCTGCGCATCGAACTCGGCCAGCTGGGCGGCGGAGAGCTGCATGTCGTGATTCCTCCTCGTTGCCGCCAGTCTCGCGCGGCCACCGCGCAAGTCAAATCCGCCGAAAGCCCGACCCTCTCCCCCCGGGAGAGGGTGGCGCGAAGCGCCGGGTGAGGGCCCCCGCTTCCGGCAATGCACGGGAAGCGAAACCCGCTCCCCAAAAAAGGGGTCAGAGTCATTTTCGGCGCGCCGTTCAGTTCGGCTTCCGCGCCGGTTCGTCCTGCGACAGGCGGGCGCGGAGCAGGGCGAAGGCATGCTCACCCGCCATGCTGCTTCCCGGGATCGCCCGCTCGCAGAACCGTCGATCCCCCATATGCCGGCACCGGAAGAGTGAAGAAGCCGAAGGCCCAAACCATTTCCCTCTCCCTTGGGGAGAGGGTGCCCGAAGGGCGGGTGAGGGGCACGGCTTCCGGTGAATCACGATGGCGAACCCCGTTCCTCAAAAAGGGATCAGAGTCATTTTCGGCGCGCCGCTCAGTCCGGCTTCTGCGCCAGTTCGTCCTGCGACAGTTTCAGGGCGCGCCGCACGTCCGCTCGGTCCATTTCGTCGTTGAGACGTAGCGCCTCGGTTTCGGCGAACGCCTGTGCCTCCGGCGTCATGCGGGCGCGGAGCAGGGCGAAGGAATGCCTGCCGGCCATGCTGCTTCTCCTTCTCATCGCGGTCGAGTTCAACGAAGTATGCATCCTACAGGCGATCGGGATCACCCGCTCGTAGAACCGTCGATCCTCCGTCCGCCGGCACCGGAAAAAGCGACGAAGCCGAAGGACCGAACCATTTCCCTCTCCCTTGGGGAGAGGGTGCCCGAAGGGCGGGTGAGGCGCACGGCTTCCGGCAATGCACGGGAAGCGAAGCCCGCTCCCCAAAAAGGGGTCAGAGCATTTCGGCGCGCCGGCGGGTCGCCTCACCCCACCCGGAGCAGCTTCACTTCCTCCCAGGTGGCCGATCCACATTTGTTGCGGCACACTCCCTCCACCGCAAGCCTGCGAGGCGATTGATCTAACGGTTGGTCACCGAGTATCACCCCCTGGGGAGGGGTTTGTTCGTGCCGTCAGCAACCGCCGAAGAGATCGACGATTTTATCGTCCGTTGGAGCGATGCCGGCGGGAGCGAGCGGTCGAACTATCAGCTCTTCCTGACGGAGCTTTGCGTTCTGATCGATGCGCCGCGCCCGAACCCGGCGCGCGCCGACAACAGGCACAACGACTATGTTTTCGAACGCGCCATCTCCGTTCAATCCCTCGATGGTCCCGCTTCCACCAATTACATCGACCTCTACAAGCGGGATTGCTTCGTCCTGGAAGCAAAGCAGAGCGCGAAGCGCCTGCGCCAGTTGAACGAACTGCAGCAACTGCCCCTCAGTCTCCCCGACGATCCCTCGCCGGAGAAGCGCCGGAGGGGCGGCCAATGGGACACCGTCATGCGCAATGCGCGCGAGCAGGCGGAAAACTATGCCCGCCGCCTTCCCGTCGAGGAAGGGTGGCCGCCGTTCCTCGTCATCGTCGATGTGGGCAGCGTCATCGAGCTTTATGCGGACTTTTCCCTCCAGGGTAAGTACTACGCGCAATTCCCCGATCGCCAGTCGTTCCGGATCGCGCTGGAGGATCTTCGCGATCCGGAAATCCGGAACCGCCTGCAGACGCTGTGGTCCGACCCGCTGGCGCTCAATCCCGCGCGCCGCACAGCGCAGGTCACGCGCGAGATCGCCGAGTTCCTGGCCAAGCTGTCGAAGTCCCTGGAATCCCGCCTGATCAACGCGCTGCCCAAGCAGCAACTACCCGAAAGGCGCACTGCGGCACACCACGCCATCGCCGAGAAGGTGGCGATGTTCCTGATGCGCTGCCTCTTCACCATGTTCGCCGAGGACATCCGCCTCCTGAAGCGCGATGGCTTCTCCGACTTGTTGAAGCGATACAGGGGGCAGGCGAACCGGGTGCATTTCGTGCTGGACCGGCTCTGGCGCGACATGAACGCCGGCACCTACTCGCCGGAACTGCAATCGGACCTGTTGCGCTTCAACGGTGGCCTCTTCCGGGAGGCGGGCGCGATCGAGATCAACGAGGATGAACTCGGCCTCCTGATCCTCGCCGCCGAAAGAGACTGGAAGGATGTCGAGCCGGCGATCTTCGGCACCCTGCTCGAGCGCGCGCTGTCACCGGCGGATCGCCACAAGCTGGGGGCGCATTATACGCCCCGCAGCTATGTTGAACGTCTCGTCATCGCCACGATCATCGATCCCTTGCGGGAAGACTGGCGCAACATCCAGGTCGCAGCGGCGCAACTCCACGAAGCGGGCGCGAGTGAGAAAGCCCGCGACACCGTGCGCGCCTTTCATCGGTCATTGTGCGAGCTGCGCATCCTCGACCCGGCCTGCGGGACTGGAAACTTCCTCTACGTTTCGCTGGAACTCTTGAAGCGCTTGGAAGGCGAAGTGCTCGAACTGCTCAGCCAGTTGGGCGATACGCAATACAATCTCGAACTCGATCGGCACACGGTCGATCCGCACCAGTTCCTGGGCCTGGAGATCAATCCGCGCGCCGTTGCCATCGCCGAATTGGTCCTCTGGATCGGCTATCTGCAATGGCACTTCCGCACCCGCGGCCAGGCCATGCCGGCGGAACCGGTGCTGAAGAACTTCGCCAATATCGTCGAACAGGACGCGATCCTGAAATACGACAGTTGGGACGTGTTGCGCGACGACCAGGGCCGTCCGATCACGCGTTGGAACGGGACGACCTACAAGCTGCATCCCATCACCGGTGAGGAAGTGCCGGACGAGGAGGCGCGCATCGAACTGCGCACCTACCTCAACCCTCGCGCCGCCGCTTGGCCGAAAGCCGATTTCATCGTCGGCAATCCGCCCTTCATCGGCGGTAAGGACATGCGCCAGGAACTGGGCGACGGTTACGCAGAGGCGTGCTGGAAGGCGCGGCCCCATATTCCCGGCGGGGCCGATTTCGTCATGCACTTCTGGGACAAGGCGGCGGAGACCGTTCGGGCGGGGAAGGCACGCCGGTTCGGCCTGATCACCACCAATTCCATCACGCAAGTCTTCTCCCGGCGTGTCATCGAGCGACACATGTCGGGCAAGAAGCCCATCGGCCTGGCGATGGCGATCCCCGACCATCCTTGGATGAAGTCGGCCGACCGAGCTGCGGTAAGAATCGGGATGACAGTTGGAGCGTGCGGAGTCGAGCAGGGCACACTCCGGGGGGTGATCAAAGAATATGACCTGGATACCGATGCGCCCCGCGTTCTCTTTAGCGAGATTATTGGACGAATTGGTCCAGGCATCAGCGTCGGCTCTTCTCTCGATATGGCCCATGCTCTTCGATCAAATGGGGGAATATGCAGCCGGGGTGTTTCTCTCCACGGCTCGGGGTTCATTGTGTCGCCGCAGCAGGCCGCCGCGCTTGGCCTCGGCTCGGCTCCAGGGCTGGATGAGTTCATTCGCCCCTATCTGAACGGTCGGGATCTTGCTGGAAGATCACGGGGCGTGATGGTCATCGATTTCTTTCCGCTGTCGGAGGTGGAAGTTCGAGACCGGTTCCCAGTGGTTTATCAATGGCTCCTAAACAAAGTAAAACCGCAACGGGATGCAAAAAAGTCCTCTTCAAAGGACGCGGCTGGTTACGCAAAGTATTGGTGGCTTCATGGAAAGCCGCGCCCCGAACTACGAAAGGCTTTGAGTGGACTTAATCGGTATATTGCGACGGTTGAGACATCGAAGCATCGATTTTTTCAATTTTTGGATGCCTCTGTGCGCCCCGACAATATGCTGGTCGCTATAGCGTCCGATGATACTTCTCACCTCTCCGTCCTGTCGTCGCGTTTCCATGTTGCTTGGGCGTTGGTCGCTGGCGGGCGACTGGGGGTCGGAAATGATCCGCGATACAATAAAACTCGCTGCTTCGACCCCTTCCCCTTCCCCGATCTAGGGCAAGACGAACGCTCAGTTCGTCTCCGCCGCTTGGGTGAAGAGTTGGACCGTCATCGGAAGGCCGTGTTGCAGCGCCACAAGCAACTCACGATGACCGGTCTCTATAACGTGCTGGAGAAAGTCCGGAGGGAAGAGCCACTGAGCGCGGCGGAAAAGGATGTCTACGACGCCGGTCTGGTCGGCGTCTTGCGTCGGTTGCATGACGAATTGGATGCAGCGGTGGCCGAGGCTTACGGCTGGCCAGCCGATTTAAGCGACTCGGAGATTGTCGAACGGGTGGTTGCTCTGAACCGGCAGCGCAGCGAAGAGGAAAAGCGCGGGTTGGTTCGTTGGCTGCGGCCATCCTTCCAAGCGAGACCGGAGGCATCCGTGCAGGCCGAAGGCGACCAGATGGAGGCCGATCTCGCCCTGGTGACGAAACAGCAGAAGCCGAGGTTGCAGACCGGCCTGCCGGATCAGGTTGCCGCCATTCGGGCAGTGCTGGCACAGGCTCGTCAGCCGCTGTCCGCACGCGAGGTTTCAACGCACTTTGCACAAGGCCGGCGGTCGGAACCGAAGGTGGATGAAATTCTGCGTACCCTGGCCCTGATCGGCCAGGCGGAAAAGACGGGCGAGGGATTCGTTCTCGCTACTCGCCCTTAGACACGCGCGTTCCGTCCCTACAGATGCAAGGCCGGCTTCGTAGACCGTTCAGTCTCCGGGCGAATGATAAGAATATCCATTGTACCAAGAGATTTTTTGCCGTATAATGCTGCTTCGACCTCTCCCGAGGGGCCGCTGCTGCCTGGTCATCGTGAATCTTCCTCGAACGGCGGCGTCCTGGCCGGCGGCGAGAGTGTGACGCCGCCGGAGGTTTCCGTTAACGGAAACTCCTGGCCCGAATTGGCCAAAACTGGCTCGCATTGGCGACGCTTGGCTGCCCATTGGCGTGCTTCTGGCTCGAATTGGCGCGAATTGGCTGGTTTAGGCTGGGCGCGACTCCCGCCCGCAATCAACGTAGTGTAGTAATATCAATTACTTATACTGGATTCGGGCCTGATCCGGGGCTGCCACGGCCACCCGTCCCCGCCGGCCCTTGCCGGAAGCCTCCCCGGCACCGTTCCAAGCCCCGGCGCGGTGCTGGCCCTGCGCATCGGCGGACAAATTTGTCCGCCGCCGCCGGCAGCCTCCTTAGCCACCGGCCGGCGGCACGGAAAAGCCCCCGGCGGCCGGATCTGTCCGGCGGCGGAAGCGGCCAAATTTGGCCGCGGACAAAAATGTCCGGACGGACAAATTTTCCGGAATGGCGGAATTCCGCGATTCCCCCTGGCGGCCCCACGGCCCACCGGGGGAGCGGACAAAAATGTCCGCCCGCCCGCGCGGACGGCCGCCCCTTCTCAACCCTCCCCATCTTCGACGGGGGAGGGCTTGCAAGCAGGCGGACAAAAATGTCCGCCGGCCGGTCAGCGCCGGGGCCCGAGCGCCGTCAGCGCCTCGATCACCGCGCGTAAGCCCCGGGTCAGCGGCTTGTCGCGCCGGAGCGCCAGGCCGAGCGTGCGGGTGAGCCGCGGCTTCAGCGGGCGCACCACCAGGCCCTGGCGGTCGCGGCCGAGGGCGACGGCGGAACCCGGCAGGATGCCGCAGCCGAGCCCGGCGCCGACCAGCTTCTTGATCGCCTCCACGCTGCCCAGTTCCATGATCGGGTCGATGCTCTGCCCGGCGGCCTGGAACCAGTCGTCGATGATGCGCCGCGTCTGCGCGCCGGGCTCGTAGACGACGATCGGCAGCGTCGCGGCGAAGGCGGGGGTGATCTCGGCCGGCAGGCGCGAGCGGGCGGGGGCGGCCAGCACGAACTCGTCCTCCAGCACCGGCGTCACCGCGAAGCGCCGCGCCGGCACCGGCAGCGTGACGAAGCCGAGATCGATGCCGTTCGCCTCCAGCGCCTTCAGCATGTCGCCGGTATTGCCGGTGCTGACCGCGATCTCGAGGCCGGGCTGGCGGCGCTTCAGCTCGCGGAGCGCCGGCGGCAGCAGATAGATGCAGGCCGTGGCCCCGGTGCCGAGGCGGATGCGCCCGGCGGCGCCGCTCACATGCTGGGCCACCGCCTCGCGGGCGGCGTCCACCGCGGCGTCGATGCGCCGGGCGTGGGCGAGGAGCTCGATGCCGGCGGGCGTCGGGCTCGCCTTGCGGGCGCTGCGGTCGACCAGGCGGATGCCGAGCTGGCGTTCCAGCGCGCGAACCTGCTGGCTGATCGCCGGCTGCGACAGCTTCCGGCGATCGGCGGCAGCCGAGAAGCTGCCGAGGCTCACCACGTCGACGAAGGCCTGCAGATGGTCGAGATTGAAGCCGCGCATGCAGAAGTATTGCTTATGGGAAGCATCACGAACAGAAGCTTCCTTTATCGCCGCGCGGCGGCACACTGGTTTCAAAGCAAGATCTGTGGCGGTGGATTTGACATGAGCGTGACGGTGCGACCGGCGGGTGAAGCGGACATGGCGGCGGTCCAGGCGATCTATGCCCCGCATGTGCTGAAGGGCTTCGCCACCTTCGAGGAGGTGCCGCCCGGGGTGGAGGAGATGGCCGCCCGCCGCGCCGCCATCCTCGCCCAGGGCCTGCCCTACCTGGTGGCGGAAGCCGAGGGGCGCCTTCTCGGCTATGCCTATGCCGGCGCCTACCGGCCGCGCCCCGCCTATCGCAACACGGTCGAGGATTCGATCTACTTGGGCGAGGACATGGCCGGGCGGGGCATCGGCCGGCTGCTGCTTTCGGCGCTGATCGAGGCCTGCGAGGCGGGCCCCTGGCGGCAGATGGTGGCGGTGATCGGCGACAGCGGCAACGCCGCCTCGATCGCGCTGCACGCCCGCGCCGGCTTCCGCATGACCGGCACCTTGGAGGCCGTCGGCTTCAAGCTGGGGCGCTGGGTCGATACCGTGCTGATGCAGCGCGCCCTCGGCGCGGGGAGCGGCAGCCCGCCCGTCCCGCGGCCGTGATCCGTCCCGCGGCCGTGATCCGGCCCTCCACCGTCGTCGCCCTCGGCCTGTCGCAGCTCATCATCTGGGGGGTCACCTACTACCTCGTCGGCGGCTTCGGCCTCGCCATCGGGGCCGAGATGGGCTGGAGCCGCTCGGCCGTGCATGGCGGCTTCTCCATCGGTCTCCTGGTCATGGGCCTGATCTCGCCCTGGGCCGGGCGGATGATCGACCGGCATGGCGGCCGGCGCGTGCTCTCGGCGGGGTCGGTGCTGGCCGTGGCCTCGCTCGTCGGCATCGGGCTCTCGCAGGACTTGGTCCAGTACTATCTCGCCTGGGCGGTGCTGGGCTTGGCGATGCGGTTGTCGCTCTATGACGCCGCCTTCGCGGCCCTGGCGCGGATCGGCGGCCCGGCGGCGAAGCGCCCGATCGCCGGCATCACGCTCCTCGGCGGGCTCGCCGCCACCGTCTTCTGGCCGATCGGCCATGCGCTGGTCGAGGCTTGGGGCTGGCGCGCCGCCGTCTTCGCCTATGCCGGCTTCGCGGCCCTGACGCTGCCGCTCAACCTGATGATCCCCGCCGGCCGGTATGGCGACGGGCCGCCCAGCAAGACGCCCGTCGTGGCGCCGCTCGCCGGCAACCCACGCGAACTGATGCTGGCGAGCGGCCTCTACGCCCTCATCGTCACCATGGCGAATGTGCTGAACGCCGGCATGTCGGCCCATATGATCGACGTGATGACGGGCCTCGGGCTCAGCGCCTCGGTCGCCGTCTGGATCGCGACCCTGCGCGGCATCGGGCAGTCGCTGTCGCGGCTCACCGACGTGCTGTTCGGCGCCCGGCTTCACCCGATCCTGCTGAACCTCGGCGCCTCGGCGGTGCTGCCGCTCTGCTTCGTCGCAGGCCTCTTTGGCGGCGGTTTCGTCGCCGCGGCGGTGGCCTTCGCCTTCATCTACGGGGCCAGCAACGGCCTCCTCACCATCACCCGCGGCACCCTGCCGCTCGTCCTGTTCGATCCGGCGACCTACGGCACGGTGGTGGGCCGGCTCCTGATGCCGAGCTTCCTCTTCTCCGCCGCCGCGCCCTTCTGCTACGCGCTGGTGATGGACGCCTTCGGCCCGGCCTCGGCGCTCTACCTGTCGCTCGGGCTCGGCCTGATCACCGCCGCCGCATCCTTCACGCTCTTCCGCCGGTTCGGGCGGCGGACATGAAAAAGGCCCCGCCGGTTTCCCGGCGGGGCCCTGGTCCTTCGTTCGGTCAGGCGGCCTTGTAGCCCAGCACGGCCTTGATCTCGAGGAACTCCTCGAAGCCGTACTTGCCCCATTCGCGCCCGTTGCCCGACTGCTTGTAGCCGCCGAAGGGGGCGGACATGTCGGGGGCGGAGCCGTTCAGGTTGATCTGCCCGGCGCGGAGCTCGTTCGCCACCTTGCGGGCCTTCTCGATATCGCCCGACTGCACATAGCCGGCGAGGCCGTAGACCGTGTCGTTGGCGAGGCCGATCACCTCTTCCTCGGTCTCGTAGGGCAGGATCGACAGCACGGGGCCGAAGATCTCCTCGCGCGAGATCGTCATCTCCGGCTTCACGTCGGCGAAGACGGTCGGGCGCACGTAGTAGCCGCGGTTCAGCCCCTCGGGCCGGCCGAGGCCGCCGGTGACCAGCGTGGCGCCTTCCTTGATGCCCTGCTCGATCAGGCCCTGGATCTTGTTGTACTGGGTCTCGCTCACGACGGGTCCGATGGTGGTGTCCTTGGCCGCGGGGTCGCCCACCTTCACCTTCTCGGCCGCGGCCTTGGCGATGGCGACGGCTTCGGCGTGCTGGGACTTCTGCACGAACATGCGGGTCGGCGCGTTGCAGGACTGGCCCGAGTTCAGGAAGCAGGCGGTGACGCCGCCGGCGACGGCCTTCTGGAGGTCGGCATCGGGCAGGATGATGTTGGCCGACTTGCCGCCCAGTTCCTGGTGCACGCGCTTCACCGTGTCGGCGGCGGCCTTCGCCACCGCGATGCCGGCGCGGGTGGAGCCGGTGAAGGAGACGAGGTCGACTTCGGGGTGGGACGAGATCGCGTGACCCACGGTTGGGCCATCGCCGTTCACCAAGTTGAAGACGCCCTTCGGCACGCCCGCGTCATGCAGCACCTCGGCGAAGAGGATGGCGTCCAGCGGCGCGATCTCGGAGGGCTTCAGCACCATGGTGCAGCCGGCGGCGAGAGCGGGGATCACCTTGCAGGCGATCTGGTTGATCGGCCAGTTCCAGGGCGTGATGAAGCCGCAGACGCCGATCGCCTCGCGGCGGATCTGGGTGCGGCCCTCGACATGCTCGAACTCGTAGTCCTGCAGCACCTTGATCATCTGGTTGATATGGGCGACGCCCATCGCCGCCTGCGCCTTGTTGGCGAGCCAGGCGGGCGCGCCCATCTCGGCCTGGATGGCGGCGGCGATCTCGCCGTAGCGGGCCTGGTAGGTTTCCAGGACTTTCTGGAGCAGCGCGACGCGCTCTTCCTTGCTGGTGCGCGAGAAGGCCGGAAATGCCTTGCGGGCCGCCTTCACCGCCTTGTCGACGTCGGCGGCCGAGCCCATGGAGATCTTGGCCACGGCCTCTTCGGTCGCCGGGTTGATGACGTCGAGGGTCTTCGGCGTGACGGGATCGACCCAGGCGCCGTCGATGTAGAACTTCAGGTTGTTGCCGCTCATGGGCTCGTTCCTCCGGTTGGGAATGCGAATTCGGACGGCGATCCTAGCGCATCCCGCGGAGGGATAGAAAAGCCCTCCGCGCCTATTTTCCTGCCGGCGGCGCCGCCTTCGGATCGGGCAGGAAGAGCAGGAACAGCGTCTTCTGGTCGGGCAGACCGGTGACCGGCAGCTTGCGCTCCTGCTGGAATTTCTCCAGCGCCACGCGCATATCGGGCGTGAACTTCGGCTCGGCCTCCTTCGGCAGGTGCCTGCGCTCGACCAGGGCGCCATGCACCCGGACGATGATCTCCTCATACACGCTGACCACCGCGCCCTTGTGCCCCGCCACCATCATCGGCGACTGCGTGGTCAGCCGGTCCTTCGCCAGCGCCGCGCCTAGGCGATTCACCGCCAAGCCGAAGGCCTCCTTCGGGTTGGTACGGCAATAGTTCTCGACCAGCACCATGAGGAGGTCGGTCGTCTGCCAGGGTGTGATGTCATAGGTCTCCGGCCGCATCTGGTTGACGGCGCTGAGATAACCGTCGATCCAGCCGGCGAAGAGCGAGAGTTCGGCTGCCTTGGCTTCACGTGCCTGCAGGAACTGCGCACAGGCCACCGCGCCGCCACCGTCCAGGGCGAACCTGCCCTCGCGATCGGCCGCCGCGGCGGATGCGCCGGATACGAGCACCGCCATCAGGCTCATTACCATCCGCTTCATATTCCCGCCTCCCCAGCCACCGCAGTATCGTACGAAAGAGAAGGGCCGGCGGTTCCGATGAACCGCCGGCCTTCGCTATGCGAGCCGATATGATGTCTTCAGGCGAACACCGGCCGGCGGCGCCGGACGATGCCCAGGGCGAGAAGTCCCCCGGCCAGCAGGAGCGCGGCGGCCGGTTCCGGGACATCGCTGCTCGCGACCAGGACCGATGTCATCAGCAGCGAGTCGGGGCTGCCGGTGAAATCGAGGAAGGTCGGGAACATGGTGGCGAAGTCGGGATCGGCGGTATCGAGCGGATCGTCGTTGACGAACATGAGCCGGAACTTGCTCACACCCGGACCGAAGAAGTAGCTCTCGCCGGGATCGATCGTGCCCACGAGGAGATCGGCGACATAGATCTCGAACGGCCCGGTGAAACCCGTGGGCGCACCCACTTCGGTGAACTCTCCGCCACCCACCAACTCGTAGGTGAAGCCGTCGGCGAAGGGCGGATCATACCAGCGCCGCGGCTGCGGTGCCGGGAACTCGAAAACGATCGCGTCCGGGTTTTCCTGGATGAAGGGCAGCAGCGGGTTGTCCTGGGTCGTTCCCAGTTCGACACCGCCGACGCCGCCGAAGGCGAAGATGAAGGTGGGCGCGCTGTTGTTGGCGGTGAGGATCTCCGTCTCCTGCGCGACCAGGTCGGCCAGGGGAACCGGCGCGAAACCGGTCATGTCGAACAGCGTCGTTTCGGGACCGAGAGCCAATTTCGTGAGCCCGGCAACAAGGGCGGCAAGATCGGCATCGTCGTTGGTGTTGCCGAGGTACTCCTCGAAGAACTCTTGGACGATCTGATAGACGTCGCCCGAGGGGGTCTCGTAGTAGCGGTTCCCGTCGGTGTCGATCAGGATCGGCACATAGGTCTGCCCGTCGGTGCCGATCGCGGACAGGATCGAGAGGTCGCCGCCGAACGATGCGGTGGCTACCCCGCCGCCGTCGCCGTCACCGTCGAAAAAGCCGTTGCGCAGCAGCACTTCCCCGGTGGCCGGGTCGAAATAGACGAAACCCGCGACGTCGTCGTTGGCGATGGCCAGACCGTTGAACGTCTCGATTGCCCGGCCTTCCGTATCGGCGAAGACGCCTTCGGAGAACCCTTCATGCGGCTTGGTGAAGAGGCGAAGCCCCGTTGATGGATCGACGGCCGCATCGTCCACGACCACGACCGAGAAGCCGGTATTCGGCTCGGAGAACAGTGGCAGGCCCGTGGTCTCGTCGAGGACCGGGCCGGTCCCGATGGAAATGCTGGACTGGCCGAGCGAGTACAGGTCGGGGTTGAGCTGGCTAAGACGCGCCAGCGCCTGCGCCTCGTTCTCCGCCGAACCGTAGTAGATGTTGAAGCTGCGGCTTTCGCCGACGGCCAGATCGCCGAAGGCGAAATCGAAGACCGAACCGTGATCGTCGACGCCGAGGTCGATGAAGTCGGTGTTGACCGATGCCGGCCCGTTCGACCCCGTCGTTCCCGCGAAGGTGAGCGGGTCGCTGCTCGCAAATCCGTTGTTGCTCGCATAGCGGACATTGCCGCCCGTGGGGCCGCCCTCCAGATTCGCCTCGACACCCTGGTGGGTGACGAACTCGGCGAATTCCGTCGGAGGCACGTCCCAATCCATGGCCCGGCGATAGACGACATCCTGTGCCGTCCCGGTGCCGGTATTCGCGATGGTCACCGTTACCTGAAAGATGTCCGGCGCGATGGAACCGCCGAACTGATGCGTCACCTGTACCGGCGCGCCGGAAAGATTGACGGACGACAGGGCCGATCCCGCGCTCGAGGCGAAGGTGCCCCCGGTGAGACCGCCGCTTCCTGCGCTCTGATTGGCGAAGCCCGAGGTCAGGGTCGACGATCCGCCGAGGTCGTAATTGGTGGAAACGCCCCAGCCTTCGCAGAAGCAGCCGGGTGAGATCGCGTCGCCCACCCCCACCCGATAGACGCCGTAGGGGAAGAAGCCTGCTTCGGGATGGAAGCCCGAAAAATTCAATTCCCCCGTGTCGTTCACACCGAGCAGGGTATTGCCATACTGGATCACCGCGCCGGCATGGGCGAGACCCGGTGCTGATGCGATGGCGAGCGCCGCCAGCATCACCCTCGGGCTTGGCAGATTTCCTCTGAGCATCGGTTCCCCCGTTGAATATGGACCCGGGGGGCCATCAGCAAAGGGAGTGCCAAACAGACTTCTTGAGGCAACAAGAGGGATTTGGTTAATCACCGATATTTGATTGTAACGAAATTCGACATCCCCCAAACAGACTAGCGATCGCTGACCATCGCCTCGATCAGCATTGGTCCGCTACTTGTAATTGACTTTTTGAAGGCCGCATCGAAGGCCGCTGGCTCAACCACACGTTCAGCCTGCATGCCGAAGCCGCGGGCGATTGCCGTCACGTCCACCGGCGGATCGCGGAAATCCATGCCGATCGGCCGGTCGTTGCCGTGGAAGGCCTTCAGCCGTTCCTTCAGGATGCGATAGCCGCCGTTGTTGGCGATGACATAGGTGATCGGCAGCTTCTTGTGGGCCGCGGTCCAGAGCGCCTGGATGCTGTACATCGAGCTGCCGTCGCCGATCACCGCCACCACCCGGCGGTCCGGCAGGGCCAGGGAAACGCCGACCGCCGCCGGCAGCGCCCAGCCGATACCGCCGGAGACGTTGCCGAAATAGCCGAGCCGGTCGCGATAGGGCATCAGGTGCAGAAGCCGGCGCGAGGAGACGATGCCCTCGTCCACCACCACGGCGTCCTTCGGCAGCAGATCGGCGAGGCGCAGCATCAGCCAGTCGGGGTCGATCGGCAGGGCGCTGCCCTTCGACTCGAGGCCGGCCGCCAGTTGGGCGCGCTGGACGCTCCAGCTCGTGATCCCGGCCGGTTGGCCGCGGGGTTGGCCCAGCCGGGGCAGCAGTGCCCGGATGGTTTGCTTCAGATCGGCGCGGATGGCGATCTCGGCGGGATAGTTCTTCCCCATCTCCCAGTCGTCCTGGCCGATCTGGACGACGGCGAGGCCGGGTGGCAGCGGATCGACCGGCGAGAAGATCGACATGCGCAGCACGTCGGCGCCGAGGCAGAGGAGAAGGTCGTAGGGGGCGAGTGTGTCGCGCACCTCGCGCTGGCTCCGGGTCAGCGGGCCGACATAGTTCGGATGCTCGGAGGGAAAATGCGCCCCGTGCGGAACGGTCTGCTGATAGACCGCGGCACCCAAGGCTTCCGCCAGCTGCGCCGCCTCTGCGAAAGCATCCGCCGTCACCACTTCGTGGCCAGCGATGATCGCCGGGCGCTTCGATGCCTTCAGCCGGTCGGCGAGCGCGGCGAGGGCGGCGTCCGAGGGGCGCACCGCCGTATCGACCCGCGTCCGGTTGCCGAGTTCGACGGCGGCTTCGGCATTCAGCACATCGCCCGGCAGCGAGATGAAGACCGGCCCCATCGGGTGGGTCATCGCCACCTTGGCCGCGCGGCGCAACGTGCGCGGCAGGTCTTCCAGCCGGGTGATCTCGGTCGCCCATTTCACCACCGGTGCCGCGATCGGCACCAGCGGGGCGTAGAGCAGGGGCTCGGTCAGGCCGTGTCCCTGTTCCTGCTGGCCGGCGGTGACGATCATCGGGGTGCGCGAGTTGTTCGCCGTGTAGATCGCCCCGATCGCATTGCCGAGACCGGGCGCCACATGCACGTTGCAGGCGGCGATCCGGCCGCTGGCCCGGGCGAAACCGTCGGCCATGGCGACCACGAGCGATTCCTGCATGGCGAGGACATAGGTGAGATCGGGATGCTCGCCGAGCGCATGCATGATCGGCAGTTCGGTGGTGCCCGGATTGCCGAAGAGATGCGTGACGCCCTCATCCTTCAGGACCGACAGGAAGGCCGAGCGCCCGGTGGTCGCATTGCTGCTTTGCATCTTTCCATCCCCTAGACTTCAACCCTCACCATACCGGGCTTTGGCCGGAACCGAACAGTGCAGGCGACGGAAGACTGGATCGACATCGCGCGCGAGCCCGAGACTGGGATCGAACTGATACGCGCCCGCTTCGGTGGCCACGCCTACGACCCGCATGCGCATGACGAATATCTGATCGGCGTCACCGAAGCCGGTGTGCAGGGCTTCAACTGTCGAGGGATCGCGCATCGATCGACGCCCGGCACCGCCATCCTGATGGAGCCGGGCGAGCGGCACGACGGTCACGCGGCGGCCGACCCGGGGTTCACCTACCGCATGCTCTATCTGCCGCCCGGTTGGCTGCGCCGGCGGTTGTCGGAGCTGATCGAGGCGCCGGCAACCTGGCCCGAATTTCGCCGGACCTTGAGTGATGTGCCGGGCCTGGGCGCCGCCGTCCTGGCCGCGCATTCGGAGCTGCGGGACAAAGGACCGCGGATCCTCCGTGAGGCGGCCCTCGATCGCCTGGTGCTCTCGATCCGCACCGATCTGGTCCGCCGGCCGGCTCTCCCGGCTGCGGCTCGGGCGCCTCGGGCGGCGGCACGGGCCCGGGCGGCGCTGGAGGCGCGCATGGCCGAGGATATCGGTATCGACGACCTGGCGGCGGAAACGGGGATGAGCCGGTTTCGGCTCAGCCGCGCCTTCAAGGCGGCCTACGGCCTCGCGCCGCATGCCTATCTGATCGAACTGCGCCTGCGCGCCGCCCGCCGGCTGCTGGCGCAAGGCTCGCCGCCGGCGGCGGTGGCGAGCGCCGTGGGCTTCGCCGACCAGAGCCATATGGGCAGGTGGTTCCGGCGCGCCTTCCGGCTGACCCCCGCGGCCTATCGGGATCTGTGCACAAATCTTCCAGACGGATAGGCCGTTCTGCCTGAGGATCAGGGCACCACGATCCTGAAGGTGCCCATGTCCGACCGGCCGCTGATCCCGACCAAGATCGCCATCGTGCTGCGCGAGGATCTCGCCGCCTGGCAGAAGCTGAACGTCACCGCCTTCCTCGCTTCCGGCATCGCCTATGCGGTGCCGGAAGCCGCGGGCGAGCCCTATCTGGACGCGGCCGGCCGGCGTTTCTGCGCGCTGTTCGGCCAGCCGGTGATGGTTTTCGCCGCCGATCGCGCGGGACTGCAGAAGACACAGCGGCAAGCGCTCGAGCGCGGCCTTCGGGTAGCTCCCTATATCGCCGCCATGTTCAGCACGGGCCACGACGCGGCCAACCGCGCCGTCTTCGTCGCGGATGATCCTGCGGACCCGGATCTCGTCGGTGTGGCCATCCATGGCGACCGCAAGCAGGTCGACAAGGCGGTGAAGGGGCTCTCGCTACACGGCTAGCGCGTCCCTCGTGCGGCCCGCGCTTCTTCCATCGTCCTGGTCACGAAGGCGTGCTTGGCGTTGCGATAGCTCGCGATATCCTCGCCGAAAGCCTCGGCCAGACGCCTCTTCAGGTCCCCGTACTCCTTCGCCTTGCTCGGGTGGGAACGCAGGTAGTCGCGGAACAGGATGAACCCTTCCCAGCGTGGGTTTGCCGTCTCCATGACGTGGACATGGTGCGTCCAGGGGCCGGGGATGCCCTTTCGGAAGAAGAGTTCGCCCGGCAGGAAGGATTCGTATTCGGGAAGATAGGTGTAGCCGAGCCCCACCAGCGGCTCGACACCGTTCGCGCGGGCCTGCGCCAGATCGAGGACCGCGACCAGAAGGTCGATGATGGGCTTGGCGGGAAGGCCTGGTACCGCCGTGCTCCCGACATGTTCGATACCGAGCACCATCGGGCCGAGGGCCGCCGTCAGTACTGCCCGTTCGGCTTCGAATCGGAGGGGCCAGGCAGGGTCGTAGTCCGAAACGACAATCGATCCGCCACCGTATCGCTCCATGCGTGATCCTTGTCCGGCTCCGCGGTTTCGGTGCGATAGCAATTCATCCTGGCGCGCGCTTTGCAACCACCAGCGCATCTTCCGACGGTCAAGTTTGGTCGACCGGCTTGCAATCGATTCGTGCTGCGAGAGTCTCATTCATTTTATGTATGTCAATATTGGGTACAGTTCTAAAGTCGTTGTAAAAATAATTGACACAGTTGTTTTGAGTATGTTTGCGAGTGTGACATGTAAATAAGGAAATTCTAAAAACAAGAGGGAATCCGTCATTGGCCTGAGGTTTGCTCTCTCCTCCTTGTTCTACTTATTGTGAGGAGGGTTCGATGAGTATCCTGAAACTGGCGGTAATCGCAGCCTGCCTCGGTGGGCTGGCACTTGCGGCGCCGGCTTCCGCGGCGGTGATCTATTCCTTCTCCGCCACCGGCCTTACCTACGACGACGGGGCAGGCACGGTGAAGTCCTACGACGCCTCGTTCTCGCTGACGACCGCGGTGCCGATCACGGCCACGGGATCGTTTGCGACCGATTCCTGTTCGATCAGCATCGCGGAGCTGGTCTGCAGCCCGACCCAGGAGTTCAATCCGGACGGTTTCGGCCTCGGGTTCAGTCTGATCAATTTCGGTTTCGAGAATGCCGATCTCAGCGGATCTGGCACCGGCTTCTTCTTCTTCGACGCCGGGGCCTTCACGACCGACGGCCTTTACATGACGGTCGATCCCGGCGGCGGGTTCGGCAATGCCGGCATCGGGACGCTCACCGTCCAGGGAGCCGGTTCGGTCGATGTGCCCGAACCGATGACCATGGCATTGCTCGGCGGCGCGTTGCTCGGACTGGGAACGCTGCGCCGGCGGGCGTAGCGATGGGCCGATCCTCGGGGCGGGCGCTGCCGGCCCCGAGGATCGCTCAGATCGTCTTCGCCCCGTTGACCGGCAGCCGCACGCCATAGAGCGAGCTGGTGCCGCAGATGTAGAGATAGTTCCGCTTCGGTCCCCCGAAGCAGAGATTGGCGACGAATTCCGGCACCCGTACCTTGCCGAGCAGCGTGGCGTCGGCCGGATCGTAGACGTGTACGCCGTCATGCGCGGAGGTCCAGATGCGCCCTTCGGTGTCCAGGCGAAAGCCATCGAAGACGCCGACCGTGCATTCGGCGAAGACGCCCCGGTCGGTGAGTCCGGCGTCATCGCCGACGGCGAAGCGCCTCATGTGGCGTGGGCCGTCCTTGACGTGGGAGCGCCCGGTATCCGACACATAAAGCGTGCGTTCGTCGGGCGAGAAGGCGAGGCCGTTCGGGCGCACCATGCCGTCGGTCGCCACCGTGATCGCGCCGGTCTGTCCATCCACGCGATAGACGCAGCAGGCGGGCTGTTCCACCTCGCCCTTGTTGCCTTCGTAATCGGTATCGACGCCGTAGGTCGGGTCCGTGAACCAGATCGAACCGTCGGACTTCACGACCACGTCGTTCGGGCTGTTGAGGCGTTTGCCGTTGAAGCGATCGGCGATCACGGTGATCGAGCCGTCGGGCTCGGTGCGGGTGACCCGCCGGTTGCCGTGTTCGCAGGAGACGAGGCGGCCCTGGCGATCGACGGTGTTGCCGTTCGAATTGCCGGCTGGCTGACGAAACACGGAAACGCTGCCGTCACATTCGTCGAAGCGCAGCATGCGGTCGTTGGGAATGTCGGACCAGACGAGGTATCGGCCGGCGGGGAAATAGGCCGGGCCCTCGGCCCAGCGGCAGCCGGTATGGAGCTTGTCGAGCCGCGCGCTGCGGACGAAAAGACGATGGCGCTCGTCCAGGATCTCGAAATCGCCCACGATCATTGCCCTTTTCCCCACTTATGCTGTGCCTGAAGGCGAACTCTTCCGGAGCATGATGATGATCGATCATACCGGCGTCACCGTCAGCAACTACGCTGTCTCCAAGGCTTGGTACGCGGCGGCGCTGGCGCCGATCGGCTATGGCCTGCTCTACGAGGTGCCGAAAAGCGTCGCCGGCCCCGCGGATGTCGCCGGCTTCGGCGAGGTGACGACGAGAAAGCCCGATTTCTGGATCAGCGCCGCGCCCGGCCTCGCCCCCAACCGCCCCGCGATCCATGTCGCCTTTCGGGTCGACAGCCGGTCCGAGGTCGATGCCTTCCACCAGGCGGCCCTTGCCGCCGGCGGCAGGGACAACGGCGGGCCCGGCCTGCGAGCGCAGTATCATCCCGACTACTACGGCGCCTTCGTGCTGGACCCCGACGGCCACAACATCGAGGCAGTCTGCCACCTGCCGGCTTAGCCGCCGGCCTTGTCCAGCACCTTCAGCAGTTCGGCGACGTGCCGGCGCTGGGTCTCTCCCTCGCCGCTCATGATCGCGTGTTCGACACAACTCGCGACGTGGTCCTTCAGCACCTCCTGTTCCAGACGGCCGAGCGCGGCGCGCACCGCCTGCACCTGGGTGATGACGTCGATGCAATAGCGATCGTCCTCCACCATGCGGGCAATGCCCCGCACCTGGCCTTCGATTCGGCGAAGCCGGTTCACGGCGGACTTGCGGGCCTGCGGCGTCATGTCGTCCTGGCTTGAATATACCCCTGGGGGGTATATATGGACGAGCGAGGATTGTCGTCAAGAAAGCGGCCGGGCATGAGCGGGCATCAGCATCAGGGAGCCGGGGCGGCGGAAGCGCCGAAGGCGAAAGACCCCGTCTGCGGCATGAGCGTCGATCCGGCGACTGCCAAGCACCGCTACGAGCACGAGGGCCAGACCTTCTTCTTCTGCTGCGCCGGCTGCCGCGGCAAGTTCGAGGCCGATCCGGCGAAGTACCTCGCGCCGGCGAGCAAGACCTGCTGTTCGCAGCATGCGGCCAAACCGCCGGCCGCCCCCGTCACCGAAGGCGCCGTCTATACCTGCCCGATGCATCCCGAGGTGCGGCAGGTGGGTCCCGGCGGCTGTCCGATCTGCGGCATGGCGCTGGAACCCGCCGAGTTCGATCCGGCGGCCACGGGGCCGAGCGACGAGCAGATCGACATGCGGCGGCGTTTCATCGGCTCTCTTGTCCTGACGCTGCCCGTCTTCGCGCTCGAGATGGGCGGGCATGTCTTCGATCTGCATGGATTGCTCAGCGGCAAGACCTCCGCCTGGATCCAGCTCGCGCTCGCCACACCGGTCGTGCTCTGGGGCGGCTGGCCCTTCCTGGTGCGCGCGCTGGCCTCGGTGAAGAGCGGCAACCTCAACATGTTCACCCTGATCGCGCTGGGAACAGGCGTGGCCTGGATCTACAGCCTGGTCGCCGTGCTGGTCCCAGACGTATTCCCGCCCGACTTCCGCGGCCACGACGGCTCGGTCGCGGTCTATTTCGAGGCCGCCGCGGTGATCATCACGCTGGTGCTGCTGGGCCAGGTGCTGGAACTGCGCGCGCGCGAGCAGACGGGAGGTGCCATCCGCGCGCTCCTCGACCTCGCCCCCAGGACGGCGACACGGATCGGCGCCAATGGGAACGACGAGACGATATCGCTCGACCAGGTGGCCGAAGGCGACAGGCTGCGGGTCAGGCCGGGAGAGAAGGTGCCGGTCGACGGCAGCATCCTCGACGGGCGAAGCGCGCTCGACGAAAGCATGATCACCGGTGAATCGATGCCGGTCAGCAAGGGCGCCGGCGAAGGCGTGATCGGCGGCAGCATCAACCAGTCGGGCGGCTTCGTCATGCGGGCCGAACGCGTGGGCCGCGACACCATGCTGGCGCAGATCGTCCGCCTGGTGGCGGAGGCACAGCGCAGCCGCGCGCCGATCCAGCGGCTGGCCGATATCGTCTCGGGCCGGTTCGTGCCCGCGGTGATCGCCGTCTCGCTCCTCGCCTTTGGCGCCTGGTCGATCTGGGGGCCGGAGCCACGCTTCACCTACGGTCTGATTGCCGCGGTGGCCGTCCTCATCATCGCCTGCCCCTGCGCGCTCGGCCTCGCCACGCCGATGTCGATCATGGTCGGCGTCGGGCGCGGTGCCGGCATGGGCATCCTCATCCGCAGCGCCGAGGCGCTGGAGCGGATGGAGAAGGTCGATACGCTGGTGGTCGACAAGACCGGTACGCTCACCGAAGGCAAGCCCAGGGTGACGGCGATCCGCCCGCTCGGCCAATACGGCGAGGAAGAGATCCTGTTCGCGGCGGCCAGCCTGGAACGCGCGAGCGAACATCCCCTGGCCCGGGCCATCGTCGCCGCCGCGGCCGAGCGCGGGATCGACCTGGAGGAGCCGATGGAATTCGATTCGCCGGTCGGTAAGGGCGTGGTCGGCCGGGTGGGGAAGCGCCGTCTCGCGCTCGGCAACGTCAAGCTGCTGGCCGATCTCGGCATCGACGCCGCCGGCGCGGAGGCCGAGGCCGACAAGCTGCGGGGGGAGGGCGCCACGGTGATTCACCTGGCGGTGGACGGGAAGCTCGCCGGACTGATCGCCATCGCCGATCCGATCAAGGAGACGACGCCGGAAGCCCTGGCCCAGTTCCACGCCGCGGGCGTCGCGGTGGTGATGCTGACCGGCGACAACCGACGCACCGCCGAGGCGGTGGCGCGCCGGCTCGGCATCGGCAAGGTCGAGGCCGAGGTGCTGCCGCAGGACAAGGCCGCGATCATCGCCCGGCTGAAGAAGGACGGGCGCGTGGTGGCCATGGCGGGGGACGGAATCAACGACGCGCCGGCCCTCGCGGCGGCCGATGTCGGCATCGCCATGGGCACCGGCACCGATGTCGCCATGGCCTCGGCCGGCATCACGCTGGTCAAGGGCGACCTGCGCGGCATTGCCCGCGCGCGCGGCCTGTCGCAGGCGGTCATGGGCAACATCCGCCAGAACCTGCTCTTCGCCTTCGTCTACAACGCCGCAGGCGTGCCGATCGCCGCGGGCGTGCTCTACCCGGTCTTCGGGCTGCTCCTGTCGCCGGTGATCGCGGCGGCGGCGATGGCGCTGTCCTCGGTCAGCGTCATCGCCAATGCGCTGAGGCTGCGGTCGATCGGGCTTTAGCCCCTGATCAGCACCACGGCTTCGATCTCGACGGTGATGTTGCGCGGCAGGCTGCCCATGCCGACGGCCGATCGCGCGGGGCGGCCGTTGTCGCCGAAGATCTCGACGAAGAGGTCGGTACAGCCGTCGATCACCTTGGGCTGCTCCATGAACTCCGGCGTGCCGTTCACCATGCCGAGCACCTTCAGGATGGTGTCGACGCGATCGAGGCTGCCGAGAGCCGCGCGCATATTGACCAGGAGGTTGAGGCCGCACAGCCGGGCATGCTGATAGCCATCGGCGACGGAAACGCCGCCGCCGACCTTGCCGGTCTCGATGCCGCCATCGGGCCGCCGCGGACCGACGCCCGACAGGAACAGCAATCCGCCGCCGATGCGATAGGGGACGTAATTGCCGATCGGCTGCGGTGCCGGCGGGAGGGTGAGGTTCAGGCTCTTCAGCTTCTGTTCGGCGCTCATACGCGGGCCCTTTCGGATTGATCCCCTTCGACGCGCCGATCGTAGCCAGAATTCGCGACATTTGGGTCGATGTTTGAGCCGCCCGATTCGACAAATGTCACAGAACCCTCCCACCGCCGCTCGCGTTTAAGAATGCACTATCACCCTCGTGATCGATGGGATCCGGGTGTCAGCAGTCAGGAGGGTCGTGATGCGAACCGCAGCACGCACGACGATTGATTTTCGAACGGCGAAACCAACCGCCGAGACGATGGATGTGGCCGGCGCGGTGGCCTTGTGGATCCTGCTGTCGATCCTTGGTTGGGGTTTGATCGCGCTCCTGATCAAGGCCCTCTGACGGGGGAAGAAGCGGCGGCAGGGGTGGTGCGGGCGGAGGGACTCGAACCCTCACGGCTTTTGGCCTCACGATTTTAAGTCTGATTGAAGTGGTGCGGGCGGCGGGGATCGAACCCGCATGTCCCTGAAGGACAACGGCTTTTAAGGCCGCTGCGTCTACCAATTTCGCCACGCCCGCCACGTCACGGCACACCATCCGTCACGGAGATATACAACAAGACTTTCGTCAAGTGAGACCCCCACGGGCCGCTGGAAGAGATTCCGTCTTCCTTCTCGCGCTGTTACACTCCTTTGATTGTGGGAGGCATTTTTTGAGATGGAGACCCTTCGTCCCGGTCAGATTCGGTTTCGGGTGCATGCGCCCGATCCCGGAGACAGTGGCGAAGTAGAGGCTGCGGTATTCGCTACAAAACTCAAGACCTTGGTGATGGCGCTTGAGGCTGCTAACCGCTCTGTCAATGGGGAGCTTTCCCATCGTTACACCATCGCGCGGCTGCACACCTCCAGTCCGACCGCCATCCTCAACGAGCATGCGGTTCCGAAATCGTGGGGCAACGGCCATCCTGCTTCCGCCATACCGGCGTTCAGGGCGTGCGCGGAAGCGATAAAGGTCGGTTCGCCCCGCGCTTTGGAATATGGGAACACGCTGAAGCTTATTGCGCGCCTCTCAAAGGGGCGCACCAAGTACGGCTACGCGGAAGTATGGACTGACGAAACGGATGTAGTCCGCGTTGACCCGTTTCTGGCGGAGCGAGCAGCCTCGCTGGTCTCCCCGAAGCCGACCGCCCTACTTAGCGGAGCTAAGTGGTACAGGGGTGCCGTTCACGCAACTTTCGACGGGGTTCTCCAATACGTCGACACGCGTGGAGCGCTCCCGGAAATCAAGCTTACACTGAGCCTGGGCGGACAGACGCTCGATTGCGTGTGCCGCGCTGACCATGTTCCGATAATTGGGGCCGCCATTGAGAAGAGGGTCAGGGTAACGGGGACGGCGATCTACGATGGCCTAAGCGGCCTGCCTCGTCGCGTCGAAATTAGTCATATCGAACCAATTTCAGAGGCGGCCGATTTCACAAGATGGAAGGGTGCGTTCAGCCCGTTCGAACTTGACGACTGGCCAGAGGACTGAACCGTGGCGGCCGTACCCATCTACTTCTGGGATTCTTGTGTCTTCATCCGGTACCTATCAGGCACCCAGGGTGATCCCGTCTTCGACGATATTTCTCGGATTATCGACGACGCGCGGCTCGGTAAATTCCGCATCCTTTTCTCCACATTGATATTCACAGAGGTCCGCCCGAGGTATGCGAAGATGGGCGGCTACTTGTCAGTGAGGCAGTTCTTCCAGGAGTTAGGGAACGCCTTCGAGCCCGTGGAGCCGAACCCGAATATCATGCTGATGGCTGGGGAGCTTCGGGATGCTCAAGCGACCAATCCCAGCGATCAGAAGCTCGATCCGGAAAAGGTCAGAGCAATCTCAACCCCGGATGCAATTCACCTAATGTCGGCGGTTTACGTTCGGGATGTTCTGGGCGTTAGCAACGTCGTATTCCATACGCTCGATAACGGTAAGGGGAAAAACTGGGAGGGGCGTTGTGTTCCGTTGCTGACCTTCGAGAACTGGTTTCCGATGGAGACCCGCACGCCGCGAGTAGACGAAGTTTGCCGTCTGGAAAGGAAGCGTCCGGTCCATCCGGTGCCAACACTGATGGGTTTGCTCCAGAGCACTCGCCCCGTAGACCTCGCCTCGCGAAACGTCTTCCTTCCAGGAGGGCGGCCCCCGGCACTACCTTCAAGCCAAAGCTAGGCGGCTCTACGCTCGTCCTCGTCCTTCGCCGGGCGAACCTTCCTTGGCTCCAGCACGGAGACCAGCCCGAGGATGTTGTTTGGGGCCAGCTTGACGTATCGCATGGTGACCGAGAGGGTCTTGTGCCCCATGAACTTGCGGCGTGTGGGCAAATGACTGAAATCGGCACCGAAGGCGACATCGCCGAAGCGTCCGCTCAGGCTTTCGACCTTCTGGTGCGGCAGTGCCAGGAAGCGCTCCAGCAGACCGAGCTCGTGCATCACCTCCAGCGTCGAGGGATGAATGGTGTCGCCCCGGAAATCGCGCAGGAAATCGGCATGCTTTTCGAGTACGACGACATCGACACCCGCCCGGGCCAGAAGCAGCCCCAGCATCATGCCCGCCGGGCCGCCCCCGACGATGCAGCAGGTCGTCACGGCGGCCGCCACCGGATTTTCAGCTACCCAGCAGATCGGCCGCCATCTGGCGCAGCCTGGCACGCTGGATCTTGACCCCGTTGGCGCTGATCGTGGTCGGCATCGCTTCCAGCGCCACGATCCGTCTGGGGACCTTGTAGCCCGCGATGCCGGCCTTGCAATGGGCCGCGAGCGCCGCCTCGTCGAAGCCGCTGCCGGCCTTCGGCACGACGAACCCGACGGCGCGGTTGCCCTCCGGCGTCGGCACCGCGACGACCTGGGCGGTCTCGACCGCCGGATGCGACTGCAGGAAATCCTCGATCTCGGCCGGGCTGACCAGGAATCCGCCAAGGCGCAGCACGTCGCCCATGCGGGTCAGGTACTGGAAACGGCCATCTGTCTCGAGCATCGCGAGATCGCCGGTCCTGAGGTATCCGTCGGGCGTGAAGGCCTCGGCGGTGGCTTCCGGGTTGCCGAAATACTCCCGCATCAGGCTCGGGCCCTTGAATTCCAACTCGCCCGCCTGACCCGGTGGCAGCAGCACACCCGTCTCCGGATCGCGCACCCGCACGGAGGCCTGCGGCGCGACCAGCCGGCCGCCGCCCTTGGCGCGCTCCTCGGGCGCCGCCGTCTCCGACTGGCGGGCGACCTGGGCCTGCATCTCGCTCATGCCATAGAGGCCGATGAGCGGAAGACCGCGCTGGTCGGCCCTGGCGATCATCTCGAGCGGCGGGTGATTGAAGGCGGCGAAGCCGACGAAGCCCAGATGCGGAAAGGCGGGATTGCCCGGCACGCCGTCCAGCAGGCGCAGCACCATGTCGTCGGTGCCGTTGGTATGGGTGATGCGCTCCCTGGTCAGCAGCGCGATCGCGCGCTCGGTGTCGAAGACCGGGAGCGAATAGATGGGCGCGCCGGCACCCAGCGCCGCCATGCTCCCGGTGAAGCCGAACACGCCGCACATCGGCAGCAACTGCAGCACGCGCGCTTCCGGCCGGTCGTAGCCGAAGCCGGCGGCGACGCCCTCCGCGTGGTCGAGGATGCTGGACTGCGCATGCAACACGAACTTCGGCGCCTTGGTGGTGCCCGACGTGGTGAACATGGCGCAGCCATCGGCCCGCCCGCCGTCACCCGCCAGTTCGGGGGCTTCGAGCAGGGCTTCGTAGGCAATCGTCCTGGCGCGACCGACCTGCGGTGCCCGTGTCGGGCGATCGCCCGGTTCGCCATAGGTGATGACCGTCTCGAGACGATCGAGCGATTCCCTCGGTACCGCGTCCAGGATGTCGAGGAAGGGGATGTCGAGAAAGGCCGGCCACAGGATCAGGGCCTTGGCGCCGGACCGGCCGACGATGTCACCCACCTCATGCGCCTTGAAACGTGTGTTGACCGCCATGGCGACGGCACCCAGCCGGCCGCAGGCCAGGAACAGCGCCAGATAGGCGGGGACGTTGGGCAGCCAGAAGGCGACACGGTCGCCGCGGCCGATGCCGAGGCGAGACAGGCCACCGGCCAGGCGGCGGCTCAATGCCGCCAGTTCGATGTATGAGACCGTGGTGGCGCCGCTGACGATCGCGGTCTTGCTGCCATGGCGGGCCGCGAGCCCGTCCGCCCAAATTCCCAAACCCTGATGCATCAACGCTTCCTCTCCGCACTGGGGCGGAGATTGGTCAGGGCGGCAGCGAAAGACAAGACCCGGCGGATGCCGCCGAGAGGATGCGAATCAGTTGGGCTTCTTCGGCGCTGCGGCGGGTTGTTTCGCGGCGGTCACCGGCACCTGGCCGCAATTCCGATGAAGCGACGCTGCTTCAGGCTCCTTGTCCAGCCAGCGCAGGCTGGCCGCGGTTACCACGCGGTAGCTGACGTTGTCGGCCGGCAGGGCGGGATGCGACTGGTCGACGCGCTGCTCGACCAGGGTGATCGCCTTGTTCGACAGGCGCATTTCGACCCTCGTGCCACCGGGCATATCGCGCACCGCGCAGATCGGCCCCAGCGTCCTGTCGAAAGCCGCGACCTGACGGAAGTTCGGATCGGGATCGACGCGGCTGCCTGAGATGTCGAGCTGGTACTTGGCGAACTTGACCTCCGCCCGCTCGATCCGGCCATAGGGGAAATAGACGAGAAGCCCGCCGTCGAGGCTCGCATATTCACCGAGCCGTCCTTCGACCACCGGCAGGTGGTGGATGCGATTGGCCGGGATGCGCGAGGCATCGTCCAGCAGGCGCAGTTGATGGCGATCACCGCGGGCCTGAGCACGGTCGCCCTCGAATGGAATGAGCGGGCCGGTCTGGGCGGCGGCCGGCAAGGCGGTGGTCGTCGCGGCCAAAGCAACCGTTGCCACGGCGAGCGTCGCGCGCAGGTCCTTCATGTCCGAAACCCTTCAACCCCTTTGACGAATCGACCACGGACCATAGCCGTCGACGTCGCCCACCTCAACCTCCCCTCTGGGATATACTCCCGGGATGCTATCCCTGACCCCGGACGGGCTTGCCGCCCGCATTCTCTATCGTGACGCACTTGTGATCGTCCTGGACAAGCCTGCCGGCATCGCCGTGCATGCGGGTCCCGGCGGCGGCGCCAATCTCGAGACCCTGTTCGAGCATCTGAAATTCGGGTTCCGCGACCCCCCGGCGCTGGCCCACCGCCTGGACCGGGATACCAGCGGTTGTCTCCTTCTCGGACGGCATCGCAAGGCTCTCGCCAAGCTCGGCCGGATGTTCCAGGAGGGGCGGATCGGGAAAACCTATTGGGCGGTGGTCGCGGGCGCCCCGCCAAGCGACGCGGGCGTCGTCGACAAGGCGCTGAAGAAGGTCACCGACCGGACCGGATGGCGCATGCAGGTGGATCGCAAGGGACAGAGTGCAGAGACGGAATGGCACGTCCTCGGTCGGGGCGAAGCGATGACCTGGATGGAATTTCGGCCGCGTACGGGTCGGACCCACCAGATCCGGGTGCATGCGGCCTCGCTCGGCTGCCCCGTTCTGGGCGACCAGATGTATGGCGCGGCCGGCGAGGTTTGGTCGCGCGGGCCGCTGATGCTGCATGCCCGCCGGATTGCCATCCCCCTCTATGCCGGCAAGCCGCCGGTAGAAGTTGAAGCAGCGCCGCCCGAGCATATGCGGCGGGCGCTCGCCACCTGCGGCTGGACGGAGGAACCGGCGCCGATCTCCGTCGCCGGCTGATCCGTCGTCAGGCGGCCTTTTCCAGCGCCGCCAGCACCGCGTCGCCCATGCCCTTGGTGTTGGTGACCTTCCGGCTCATCTCGGCGAGGTCGGCGGTTCGGACGCCGGTCGACAATGCCTGGCCCACGGCGTGTTCCAGGAGGTCGGCTTCCGTCGCCAGGCCCATGGAGTGCCGGAACGCCATGGCGACCGAGAGGATGGCGCCCAGCGGATTGGCGATGCCCCGGCCGGCGATGTCCGGCGCGCTGCCGTGGATGGGTTCGTAGAGCGCCGGGCGGCGGCCGTCGGCGCGGAGTGCGCCCAGCGAGGCGGAAGGCAGCATGCCGAGCGAGCCGGTGATCATCGCCGCGCAGTCCGACAGCACGTCGCCGAACAGGTTGTCGGTCACCATCACGTCGAACTGGCGCGGGTTGCGGACCAGCTGCATGGCGGCGTTGTCGGCGTACATGTGGGAGAGTTCGACGTCCTTGAACTCGGCCGCGTGCAGTTCCGTCACCACCGCCCGCCACAGCTTGCCGCTTTCCATGACGTTCGACTTCTCGACCGAGCAGACCTGGTTGCGGCGCGTGCGGGCCAGCTCGAAGGCGAAGCGGGCGATGCGCTCGACCTCGTCGGAGTCGTAGACCTGGGTGTCGACGCCGCGGCGCCTTCCGTCCGGCAGCGTGCTGATGCCGCGCGGCTGGCCGAAATAGACGCCGCCGGTCAGTTCGCGGAGCACGACCATGTCGACGCCCTCGATCACCTCGGGCCTGAGCGTCGAGGCGGAGGCGAGCGGCGCCAGCGCCTTGATCGGGCGGACGTTGGCGAACAGGCCGAGCGACTTCCGGATGGTGAGCAGGCTGCCCTTCCGCCGTTCGGCCGGCGACAGGCTGTCGTAGACCGGATCGCCCATGGCGCCGAAGAGGATGAAGTCGGCGGTGCTGAGGTGGCTCTGCGTCTTGTCGGAGATGATGGTGCCGAGGCGCTTGTAGGTGGCGGCGCCCAGCTCGCCTTCCGTCAGCTTCGCCGGCAGCTTCCGCCGCGCGGTGAACCATTCCAGCACGCGCACCGCTTCCGCGGTCACTTCCGGGCCGATGCCGTCGCCCGGAAGGACCAGTACGTCGAACTCGTTGCTCATGGTCTACAGCCAGCTCAATTCTTCGCGCTGCTTGGTCTCGAAGGCGATGATGTCCTTCTCGTAGCCGAGCGTCAGGTTCACCTCGTCGACGCCCTTCAGGAGACAGTCCTTGCGGAAGGAATCGATCTCGAAGCGATCCGACTTTCCATCCGGGCCGATGACGGTCTGGCTGGGCAGGTCGATGGAGATTTCGCTGCCGGGCTTCTCGTGCAGCGCCTTGCGGATCTCGGCCACCCGCGCCGCCTCGAGGCGGATGGGCAGCACGCCGTTCTGGAAGCAGTTGTTGAAGAAGATGTCGCCGAAGCTGGGCGAGATGAAGGCCCGGAAGCCGTTGTCGACCATGACCGTCACGGCATTCTCGCGAGAGGAGCCGCAGCCGAAGTTGCGCTCGCTGACCGAGATCCGGGCCCCGGCGAAGCCCGGCTGGTTCATCACGAAACCGGGGATCGGCTTGCCGGCGGGATCGTAGCGCACGTCATGGAACAGGGCGTTGACCTGCGCATCGCGCGCCTTGCCGAGGAAGCGGGCCGGGATGATCTGGTCGGTGTCGATGTTCGGCTGGTCGAAGGGGATCGCCGCCGCCTTGAGGGTGGTGAAGGGTTCCATGGCGATGCTCCTCAGGCCAGCAGACGGCGGACGTCGGCGAAGCGGCCGGTGACGGCCGCCGCCGCCGCCATCGCCGGGCTGACCAGGTGCGTGCGCACGCCCTGGCCCTGGCGGCCGACGAAGTTGCGGTTCGAGGTCGAGGCGATGCGTTCGCCGGGCTTGCCGGTGTCGCCGTTCATGCCGACGCACATCGAGCAGCCGGGCTCGCGCCATTCGAAGCCGGCGGCGAGGAAGATCTTGTCCAGGCCCTCGGCTTCCGCCTGGGCCTTCACCAGGCCGGAGCCGGCGACCACCCAGGACGGAACGACGGTCTTGCGGCCGTCCACCACCTTGGCGGCGGCGCGCAGGTCCTCGATCCGGCTGTTGGTGCAGGAGCCGATGAAGACGCGATCGACGGCGACCTCTTCCAGCAACGTACCGGGCTTGAGGCCCATGTAGTCGAGCGCGCGGGCGATGCCGTCCTTCTTCGCGGCGTCGAGGCCGCTCGATGGTTCGGGGATGCGGCCGGTGATCGGCAGCGCGTCCTCGGGGCTGGTGCCCCAGGTGACCATCGGCACGATGTCGGCGGCGTTCAGGGTGACCTCGCGGTCGAAGGTGGCGCCGTCGTCGGTGGGCAGCGAGCGCCAGAAGGCGACGGCCTTGTCCCACTCAGCTTCCTTCGGGCCGAAGGGGCGGTTCTTCAGATAGGCGATGGTGGTGTCGTCGGGGGCGATCATGCCGGCCCGGCCGCCGGCCTCGATCGACATGTTGCAGACCGTGAGGCGCCCCTCGACCGACAGGCCGCGGATGGCGCTGCCGGCATATTCGATCACATGCCCGACCGCGCCGGCGGCGCTGATCTTGGCGATGATGGCGAGGATGACGTCCTTGGCGGTGACGTGGGGCCCAAGCGTGCCGTCGACGCTGATCCGCATGGCCTTGGGCTTCCTCTGCCACAGGCACTGGGTCGCCATGACATGGCCGACCTCGGAGGTGCCGATGCCGAAGGCGAGCGCGCCGAGCGCGCCGTGGGTTGATGTGTGGGAATCGCCGCAGACCATGGTGAGTCCGGGCTGGGTCACGCCCTGCTCGGGGCCGACGACATGGGCGATGCCCTGGCGCGGATCGCCGACGTAGAACAGCGTGACGCCGCTTTCGGCGGTGTTGGTCTGGATCGCCTCGACCAGCTTGCGGTGGCCGGGATCGCGGATATCGGCGACGTTGCTGCTGGCGGTCGAGGTGTAGTGGTCGGGGGTGGCGAAGGCGCGGTCGGGACGGCGGAGCTTCCGGCCCATCTCGCGCAGCTTGCCGTAGCCGCCGGCCGACCCGTCATGCAGCAGGTGGCGGTCGACATAGAGCAGCGTGTAGCCGTCGGGACGATCGACGACGACGTGACGCTGCCAGATCTTTTCGAACATGGTGCGCGGAGCGGTCACTTTTGTTTCCTCCTCGAACCGCCCCTTCGCCGATGCCGGCGAAGGGGCGGGTACTGAGACGATTGTTGTTTGTTACTCGGCCGCCTGCTTGACCTCGTCGCGGAAGGCGGTGCGGCGCACGTCCCAGTCGGCGGCGCCGAAGCGGGCGAAGGTGCCGCCGGGCGAACCCTGCACCGGGGGAAGCTTGCCCTGCTTCAGGTCGCCCAGCAGGCGGTCGCAGGTCTGGATGATGCCGCCGAGCAGCAGGCCGGGCACGATGGCGATGGCGTAGCCCAGGCTCTGCAGCTCATCGAGCTCGAAGGCCGGGGTCTTGCCGCCCCGCACGATGTTCATCAGGCAGGGGCCCTTCACGCGCTTCGGCACGCTGGCCACTTCCTCCATCGTCTGCGGGGCTTCGACGAAGGCGATGTCGGCACCGTTGGCGAGGGCCGCGTTCGCCCGGTCGATCGCTTCGTCCAGGCCCGCCATGGCGCGCGAATCGGTGCGGGCGATGATGCAGAAGTCCTTGGTCTTGCGGGCGGCGGCGGCGGCGCGGATCTTCGCCACGTAGTCCTCGCGGCTGACCAGTTCCTTGTTGTCGAGATGGCCGCAGCGCTTCGGGAAGACCTGGTCCTCGATGTGGATGGCGGCGACGCCGACGCGCTCGAATTCCTGCACGGTGCGGAAGACGTTCAGCTCGTTGCCGTAGCCGGTGTCGGCATCGCTGACCAGCGGGATGTCCATGGAGTTCACGATGCGGGTGGCGTTGGCCACCATCTCGGTCATCGTGACCAGGCCGTAGTCGGGATAGCCGAGCGTCGCCGAGGTGCCGGCGCCGGTCATGTAGGCGGCGGAGAAGCCGGCCTGCTTCACCAGGGTGGCGGTGATCCCGTCGATGACGCCGGGGGCGATGATGGTCTTTCCGCTGGCGAGCAGCTCACGGAACTTGGCGGCGTTGGACATGCGAGGCTTCCTTCAATTTGATGAGGTTTGACGGCAGTGCTGCGACATTGCGCAAGAATATTTCTGACTATCGACTTCCGGCATTCGCCCGTGTCGCGTTTTCCTTCCCTGACGTATCCAATTGATCTGGTCATCATAAGATGATAACAATAGAACCTGTCAACAAACAACGGGAGGAACGGCAATGTCCCGAATTGCCAATTGGCTTGGTGCGGCTGCTTTCTCGGCCGCTTCCGTCGTCTCCGGCGGTGCGCATGCCGCCGATATCGTCGTCACCCACTGGTCGGCGCTGCTTTATGGCGTCCCCTACGCGATCGCCCAGGAGAAGGGGTACTTCAAGGAAGAGGGCGTCCAGATCGACGGCATCCTCTCCTCCAAGGGTGGCGGCACCAGCGTGCGCAACCTGATGGCGGGTGAGACCCTCTATGCCGAGGTGGCGCTGCCTGCCGCCCTCGCGGCGATCAAGGAAAACTACCCGATCAAGATCATCAACGGCGGCACCGACGGTACCAGCAGCGTCTGGGTCACCCGCAAGGATATGAAGATCTCGGGCCCCGAGGATCTGAAAGGCCTGCGCTTCGCCTACAGCCGGCCGAAGTCGGTTTCCGAGAGCGGCATCATCGCCGCCATCACCTCGCACGGCCTGAAGGCATCCGAGGTACAGATGATCGCGGCCGGCGATATCGGTGCCGGCATCACCGCGCTCGAACACAACAAGGTCGATATCGCGACGCTGCCGGAGCCGATCCTGTCGATCAAGGCGAAGGAAGGCACGGTGTTCCAGGTGCTGCCCTGGCTCGGCAAGGATGTGCCGCGCTATACGCAGACCGTGGGCATCGCCACCACTGAAGTGATCGAGAAGCGCGGCAAGGAACTGACTGCGCTGATCAAGGCGCGCCGGCGCGGCGTCGAGTTCCTCTACGCCAATCCGGAGGAGAGCGCGAAGATCCTGGCCAAGATCTACAACATGGCGCCGGACATCGCCGCCAGTTCCATGGCCGGGATCCTGAAGCAGACGCCCACCTGGTGGAACCCCGGCCGGCTCGACCTCGAGGGCATGGCGAACATGTCCCAGGCGCTGGGCGCGGTGGGTGCGATCACCCTGCCGGTCGACTGGAAGGTCGCGGTCGACGATCGCTTCGTGCGCGACGCGAAAGCGTCACGCTAGGAGCGGTCCGACAGTGACGGACGAAAAGACGGCACCAGCCGCCGAGCTGGCCGGCGTGACGCGGGTCTATCCCGCGCGCGCCGGCCACGCGCCGGTCCATGCCCTCGGGCCGCTGGACCTCAAGCTTCACCGTGGCGAGTTCTTCAGCGTCGTCGGCCCCTCGGGCTGCGGCAAGTCGACCCTCCTCGACGTGCTTTCGGGTCTCGCCCCGCCGACTGAAGGCAAGGCCTTCTTCGAGGGCCAGCCGCTGAAGGACAACGTGCCGGACGGCATCGGGGTGGTGTTCCAGGAAGACGCATCCTTCCCATGGCTGACGGTGTGGGACAACGTGGCGTTCGGGCTTCGCCGCAAGGGCATGGAGGCGGGCGAGATCCGCCGCCGGGTCGACTATGCGGTGAACTTCATGGGTCTCAAGGCCTTCGCCACCGCCTATCCGGCGCAACTCTCCGGCGGCATGCGCCAGCGCGTCTGCATCGCCCGCACGCTGGTCATGGAACCGCGGCTCATCCTGCTTGACGAACCCTTCGGCGCGCTCGACCAGCAGACCCGTCTGCTGATGGGCGACGAATTGCTTCGCCTGTGGCGGGAGACCGGGGCAACGGTCATGCTGATCACCCATGCGCTGGACGAGGCGAACCTTCTTTCCGACCGCATCGGCGTGATGAGCGCCCGGCCCGGCGTCTTCATCGACGTGGTCGAAACCGGCTGGAGCCGCGATCGCGACTCGACCCTCGCCGCCGATGCCCGCTTCGGCCTCGTTTCCAACCGGCTGTGGTCGATGCTGCGTTCGGAATCGATGCGGGCCATGGGCCAGCAGACCGGAGAGCGCGCGGCGGAGGCCGCGGAATGAACCCGGCTACCGTGATCAGGACCCTGGTCATCATCGGCATCGTCGGCGGTCTGGAACTGGCCTGCCGGACCGGCGCGCTACCGCACACCGTCATCATCGCGCCCAGCGCCATGGTCGCCTCCATCGTCGAGACCTTGAGTTCGGGCGAACTCAACGGCGACATGCGCCAGACCTTCGGCGCCGTCGCGGTGGCGGCGACGCTCGCCATCTGCGGCGGCTTCGTCGTGGGCTTCCTGATCCACATGTCACCGCGTCTGCGCCGGGCCATCGACCCGCTTCTGGGCGCCTATTACGCGATCCCGCATGTCGCCTTCTACCCGGTGCTGATCGTCATCTTCGGGCTCGGCGCCGGGCCGCTCATCGTGCTCGCCACCATGCTCGGCATCGTCGCCATGATCATCGCGACGCTGGGCGGGCTGGACCGCGTGCCGCGCGTGCTTCTGAGGACGGCCAAGGTGCACGGGCTGTCGCCATCGCAGGAACTGTTCCTCGTCCGTCTGCCGGCGGCCACGCCGCATCTGTTGTCGGGGGTCAAGCTCGCCTTCTCCTATTCCTTCATCGGCGTCGTCGCGGGCGAGTTCATCCTCTCCACCGCCGGCGTGGGGCATGCGATCGCGTTTTCCTACGACAATTTCGACAACCGCCGCATGTACGGCCTGATCCTCTTCATCATCGGGTTCGTCGTGGTGGTGAATACCAGCATTCTGTTTTGGGAGCGGCGCATGGTGGCGCGCCGGGGCACGAGATGAGCACGGCTGTCGCTTCGACCTTCGTCACGAAATGGCGCGATCCCCTGATCGTGGTGGCCGTTCTCCTGGCCTGCTGGCAGTCGCTCAATCTCTGGGGCGGCGACAACGTGATGACATCTCCCCTCGCCACGGTCCGGCATGCCGTGGAACTGTTCGGCCAGAGCCGGTTCCTGCCGCATCTGCGGGAAACGCTCACGGCCTATTTCGTGGCGCTCGCCATCGCCGTCTTCGGCGGTGTGTCCTTCGGTGTGCTGATGGGCGCGCACAAGCTCACCGGCGAGGTGGCGGAGCCGATCTTCACCGCCCTCTATTCCATTCCCAAGGTGACGCTCTATCCGCTGATCCTGTTGAGCTTCGGCCTCGGCATCCAGGCCAAGATCGCCTTCGGCGCGCTCCACGGCATCATCCCCATCGTGATCTTCTCGATGAATGCCGTCCGCCAGGTGAACCGGACCTATCTGCGCACCGCGAGGGCGATGTCGCTCACGCCGATGCAGACGGTGCGCCACATCATCATCCCCGCGACGGTGCCGGAGATATTCTCGGGCCTCAGGATCGGCGTATCGCTGACCCTGCTCGGAACGATGCTGGGCGAGCTCTTCGCTTCGCAGCGGGGGCTCGGCTTCCTGCTGATGACGGCGATCGACATCCACGATGTGAAGACCATCATGGCGCTCGCGCTCCTCATCAGCATCTTCGCCGTGCTGGTGAACTCGATGATGCTGGCGGTCGACCGGAAGCTGCATGCGCGGCTCTAGCGACAGGCGGCTTCCACGCCCATCGCGCATGTGATAGCCACGATCCATGCTAGACCGCGCCCAGGGAACACCCCTCCACTATCAGACCTATCTGATCCTTCGTGATGCTATTCGCTCCGGGCGCTATCGCCCGGGGGAATTGCTGCCGACGGAGGAGGCCTTCGCCAGTGAATTCGGCGTTTCGCGGATTACCATCCGCCGCGCCATGGAGGCGCTGGCGCAGGCCAAGCTGATCGATCGCCAGCAGGGCAAGGGGACTTTCGTCCGCCGCGGGGTGCTGTCGGCGCCGATCGAGGTGCCGACCTACAGCATGATCGAGCAGATCGCCCGCGTCGGGGCGAGCACCGAGGTGAAGGTGTTCGAGTTCGGCCAGCAGGTGCCGCCGGCGGAGGTGCGCCGGGCCTTTGGGATCGGCGACGAACAGACGCTGCAGCGGGCGGTGCGCGTGCGCTACCAGGATGGCGATCCGCTGATCCATCTCACCACCTATGTGTCGGAGGCGATCGGCGCCACCATCCGCCGGGAAGAGATGGAGAGCATGTCGCTCTATTCGTTGATCCGCCGCGCCGGGCGGCAGATCGCGCGCGGCGAGCAGACGATCAGCGCCGAACTCGCCTCGCCGGTCATCAGCCGGCGTCTGAGCGTCAAGATCGGTGCGCCGCTGCTCTCGGTCACGCGGATGATGAACGATGCCTCGGGCGAGCCGATCGAGCACCTGCACTTCCTCTGCTCGCCGGAGCGCTTCCAACTGCGGTTCTCGCTGAAGCCCGACGATTTCGCCGAGATCGAGCAGCGGCTGGAAGCCGCCAATCGCTGACCACGCCGTCCTGCTTCGCGGACTCGAGCCGGGCTGAAAAAGACAAGCGGCGCGCCGTTCCCGGACGCGCCGCCCTGCTTTGGCTTCGGCTCGTTCGGCTCAGGCGGCCTTGCGCGGTGCGGCGGCCTTCACCTTCTGGTCGACATAGGGTTCGAACTTCACGAAGTTGTCGTTGAAGCGCCCCGCAAGGTCGCGGGCGGTGGTGTCGTAGGCACCGCCGTCCTTCCAGGTGTTGCGGGGGTTCAGCACCTCTTCCGGCACGCCCGGGCAGGCGGTCGGCACGGCGATGCCGAAATTGCCGTCCTGGCGTGTCGGCACGGTGTCGAGCTTCCCGTCCAGCGCCGCGTTGACCAGTGCCCGGGTGTGCTGGATCGGCATCCGGTAGCCGGCGCCGTAACCGCCGCCGGTCCAGCCGGTGTTCACCAGCCAGCAGGTGGTGCCGTGCTCGGCGATCTTCTTGCCCAGGAGCCCGGCATAGACCGACGGATGCCGCGACATGAACGGCGCGCCGAAGCAGGTCGAGAACGTCGCCTGCGGCTCGTTCCCCATCCCCTTCTCGGTGCCGGCGACCCGCGCGGTATAGCCGGACAGGAAATGGTACATCGCCTGGTCGGCGGTGAGCTTCGCGATCGGCGGCAGCACGCCGAAGGCATCCGCCGTCAGCATGATGATCGTCTTCGGATGTCCGGTCCGCCCGGTGGTCGAAGCGTTGGGGATGAAGTCGATCGGGTAGCAGCCGCGGGTGTTCTCGGTGTACTTCCGGTCGTTCAGGTCGAGTTTCCGGGTGACCGGGTCGTAGACCACGTTCTCCAGCACGGTGCCGTAGCGGTGCGTGGTGGCGTAGATTTCGGGCTCGGCTTCCGCCGACAGGTTGATCACCTTGGCATAGCAGCCGCCTTCGAAGTTGAAGAGGCCGGTATCGGCCCAGCCGTGCTCGTCGTCGCCGATCAGCGTGCGGCGATGGTCTGCCGACAGGGTGGTCTTGCCCGTGCCGGAGAGGCCGAAGAAGATCGCCGGGTTGCCTTCCGGCCCGACATTGACCGAGCAATGCATGGGCAGCACGTCGCGGCCGGGAAGCAGGTAGTTCAGGATCGAGAAGACCGACTTCTTGATCTCGCCCGCATAGGAGGTGCCGCCGATCAGCACCATCCGCTCTGCGAAGTTGAGCAGGATGAAGGTCTCGCTGCGGGTGCCGTCGATCTCCGGATCGGCGCTGAAGCCCGGAGCGCAGATGATGGTGAACTCGGGCGTGAAATCCTTCTGTTCCTCCGGCGTGGTGCGGATGAACATGTTGCGCGCGAAGAGCGACTGCCAGGCATGCTCGGTGATCACCCGGACCGGCAGGCGATAGGTCGGGTCGGCACCGCCGAAGGTGTCCAGCACGTAGACGTCGCGGTTCTGCAGATAGGCCAGCATGCGCCGGCGCAGGCCCTCGAAATTCACCTGGTCGATGGGCCGGTTGACCGCGCCCCAGTCGATGTTCTTCTCGCTCGACGGCTCCTTCACGATGAACTTGTCGTTCACCGAACGTCCGGTGTGCTGGCCGGTACGCACGGCGAGCGGACCGCCATCGGTCATCTCGCCCTCGCCGCGCCGGATGGCGGCTTCGTAGAGCGCGGGCACCTGAAGGTTCCAATGGGCCTGTGCGATATGGCGAAGACCGATCTTGTCGAGACCGTGGGGCGAAGCGGGCGCACCCGTCTGAGTCACGGGAATCCTCCAGGTTGGTTGTGGGGAAGGGCCGGGGGGGAACGGCCGATCCGTGGGCGGTGGGAAGATAGAGGCGAGATCGGGGAACGGACAAGTGACGAGTAACGTATTTGGCGAGGCTTTTGTTCCCGCACTGCAACAATCGCCGGGCACTTGGCATAATATTGAGGCATTTATTATGGCAGGGCAGGAAAATGCGGGATTGGCGCCGTGAAGCGCGACTGCCGCCGCATCCGGGCAGGGCACCATTGTCCTGCGTGCATGGCGCGGCGATCAGGCCGCCCGCGCAGCCTTGACGAGGCGCACCAGTTCCTCGCGCGCGGCCCCGGCGTCGAGGACCCGGTGCGAAAAGGCCAGCCGGCTGGTATCGCCGCCCCGGCGCAGGTCGCAGCCTTCCGGATCGCAGCCCGTCATCCGCCATCCGCCGCCCGGCAGGCCGAGGAGCTTGACCGCATAGAGCTGGATCGCGTCTGCATGATCCTGGTTCATGTGCTCGACGATGCCGGCCTCCGCCTCGGCGAGCGCCGCGGCCTCCCGGTCCAGCAGATCATCGCCGGCGACCCAGTGGATGCGGCCGAAGCCGGCGACCAGATGGGCACGGTCCGGCAACACGCGATAGAAGGCAAAATCCTTGAACCCCGCATAGACCTCGGCTTCCGGGTGCCGCCGCAGGAAGCGGTCGCGATCGGCCGCCGCCTCGCTCCGCTCGGCCCGGCCGAGAAGGCTGAGCCGGGCACCGGTCAAGGGGTTGTCGAGGCCCGCCGTCGCCTCGAACAGCAGCGAGACCCGGGGATCCGCGGACAGGTTCTTGGTGTGCTCGGCCAGCGTCGAGATCAGCAGCAGGGGTGTCGCGTCCTGGGCGCAGGCGACCAGGACCAGCGAGGCATAGGGCCATCCGCCATCGGCGATCGTGGTGGCCAGGGCCGCGATCGGCCGGCTGCGGATCAGGCCGCGGGCCTGTAGCGCGGTGGAGGGGGTTTCGGGCATCCGGGCATCGAAGCACGCGGCGGAACCGGCGCCAAGCCTCAAGCCGCCGCGGCGGCGACCGCGAGGGGCAGGTGGATGCTGACGCGGGTGCCCTGTCCGAGCACGCTGTCGATCCTGAGCGAGCCGCCATGGAGTTCGGCGAGCGAACGTGAGATCGCGAGCCCGAGGCCCGACCCGGGCAGGCGCCGGTTCATCACGTTCTCCACCTGAACGAAAGGCTGCGCCAGGCTCGACACACGGTCCGCCGGAATTCCCGGACCCTCATCGGCCACGGCGAAGGTGAAGCCGCCGTGCTCCTCGGCCGCCGTCAGGCGGACGGTTCCCCCGGCGGGCGAGAACTTGATCGCGTTCGACAGCAGGTTCAGCAGAATCTGACGCACGGCGCGGCGGTCGAGCGTGACGGCGGGCAGGCCCGGATCGATCCCGGACGCGAAGCTCACCTTCGCGCGCATCGCGGTTTCGCGCATCATCCGCAGCACTTCCGTTCCCAGTTCGGCGAAAACGAAGGTTTCGGCGGACAGTTCGCGCTTGCCGGCCTCGATGCGCGACAGGTCGAGAATGTCGCCGATCAGGTCCAGCAGATAGGCGCCGCTCTTGCGGATGTCCTCGGCATATTCGCGATAGCGCACCGATCCGATCGGTCCGAGCAGCTCATGGCTCATCGTCTCCGAGAAGCCGATGATGGCGTTGAGCGGCGTGCGCAGTTCGTGGCTCATATTCGCGAGGAAGTCGGACTTCGCCCGATTGTGCGCTTCCGCCATGGCATGGGCCGACTTGGCGTCCAGTTCGGCACGCTTCATCCGCGTGATGTCGCTTCGGATTCCGACGATGCCGCCTTCCGCCGTCCGCCGCTCGTGCACCAGCAGCCAGCGTCCATCCGACAACTGGACCTCGTAGGGTTCCGCCGGCGGGTCCAGATGGCGCGCGACTCGCCGGGCAACCCAGGCTTCCGGATCGTGCGCCGCCTGGACGTCCTTCGACTGGCTTTGAAGGGCCTGCCGCAACAGTTCCTCGAAGCGCAGGCCGATGATGCCGGGCAGCTGCCGGGCATAGGGATAGAGGTCCAGGTACTTGGTATTGTGCAGCACCACGCGGTCGTCGCGGTCGAACAGGATCAGCCCATCGCGCATCGACTCGATTGCCGACAACAGCCGCCGCTCGGTTTCGAGGTTCGCGGTAATATCCTGGGCGCAGCCGCGATAGCCGCGAAACCGGCCCGTCTCGTCGAAGACCGGTCGGCCGCTGGAACTGAGGAATCGCTGCGTGCCGTCTGGTGTCAGACGGGCGAAGGCGAGGTTGCGGAATGGGCGACGATGCGCGAGGTCGTCCTCATGGGCGGCCAGCACGGCCTCGGCCATGATCGGCTGGGTTTCCCGGAATGTCTTGCCGGCATAGGCGGAGACCGGAATCCCTGGAACGGAAACCCAGCTGAAGCGCAGACTCTCGTCCAGTTCCCAGAACCAGTCGGAGGCGATCTCGGCGAAATCCTGAAACCGCTTCTCGCGCTCCTGGATCTCGCGGGTCAGCTGCCGCGTGCGGGTCACGTCGCGGGCGGCACCGATGACGAAGCGTTGCGACCCGTCGGCCTCCATGATCGGCAGGAAGGTGATGTCGATGATCAGCGGGCTGCCGTCCATGCGCCGGCAGGGGATGTCGAATCGCCCTGGACGGCCCTCGCGGGCGGCCAGCGCCCCCGGACGCCAATCGTCCCTGGCGGTGGGCGTATCCGGGCGCAGGCAGGACAGGTCACGGCCGACCACTTCCGCCTCGGCGAGGCCGGTGGCGGCGCAGAAGGCCGGATTGACCCAGAACACATGCGAACTCGCCGACTCGACGATGAAGGTCGGGTCGGGTGAGGCCGCATAGAGGCGGATCAACGGCAGGATGCTGTCCGGATGGGCAGGCAAGCGGCAATCACCAGGAGTTGTGTGCTCAATTCTGCCAGGAGCAGGATTAAGCACAGGTTACTTCAGGTTGCGGTCGCTGCGCTCGATCGCCACCCCCACAGCATGCATGGAGGCGAGCGCGCGGGCCAGCGAGCCGTCAACATCGATCCCTCGGCAGGCGTCCTCGTAGACAGTGACGGCGAAACCCTCCGCTCTCGCGTCCAGGGCCGAGTAGAGCACGCAGAAATCGGTTGCCAACCCGCAAAGCGCTACGGCGCCGATCCCGCGGCTGCGCAGATAGCCGCCGAGCCCGGTGGGCGTGCTGCGATCGTTCTCGAAGAAGGCCGAGTAGGAATCGATCGCGGGGTTGTACCCCTTGCGGATCACCAGCTCCGCCCTGGTCGCGGCCAGCGCGGGGTGAAACTCCGCCCCTTTGCTCCCCTGCATGCAGTGGTCGGGCCACAGGATCTGCGGGCCGTAGGGCATGTCGATGCTGTCGTAGGGCTGCCGCCCGCGATGGGAGGATGCGAAGGATCCGTGCCCGGCCGGATGCCAGTCCTGAGTGAGAAGAACATGAGCCGCGGCGCCGATCAGCCGGTTGATCGGGGCGATGACGGCGTCGCCTTCCGGCACGGGCAGGGCGCCCCCTGGGCAGAAATCGTTCTGCACGTCGATGACGAGGAGCGCTTCGGACGATTCGGCAGCCATGCGCAGGTCTCCTGGCCCACGGATTTGTTATGTCGTTACACCAGTTTCACTTGATTCAATTGCCACACTCCCCATATTGGCTTTCCGGGAGCAACCTCACCAGGGAACCATACCATGGCCACGAACTTCGACAGGCGCTGGGCTGCGACGGCTCATGCCGGCGCTACGACGCAGGTCGAGATCGACCAGTCGCTGCGCGCCTATATGCTCAAGGTCTACAACATCATGGCCTCCGGCCTGGCGTTGTCGGGAATTGTCGCCGTTCTGGTGGCGATGTCCCCTGCCGCTCAGCAGGCGATCTGGGGCACCGGACTGCGCTGGGTGGTGATCTTCGCCCCGCTCGGCCTTCTGCTGTGGATGAGCTTCGGCGTCAACAAGATGAGCGCCAGGACGCTGTCGGCCCTCTACTGGGTGTTCGTCGCGGGCATGGGGCTGTCGCTCTCCAGCCTGTTCATGATCTACACCGGCGCCAGCGTCGTCCGGGTCTTCTTCATCACCGCGGCCACCTTCGGCGCGGCCAGCCTCTACGGCTACACCACGAAGAAGGACCTGACCGGCTTCGGCAGCTTCCTGTTCATGGGCTTGGTCGGCATCCTGATCGCCAGCGTGGTGAACATCTTCCTCGGCTCGACGATGATGCAGTTCATCATCTCGGTGATCGGTGTCCTCGTGTTCACGGGCCTCACCGCTTTCGACACCCAGCGGATCAAGGCCGAATTCAACGAGGGCTATGGCGAGGAAGCGATGGAGAAGGGCGCGACCATGGCGGCGGTCGGCCTGTACCTGAACTTCGTCAACCTGTTCCAGATGCTGCTGAGCCTGCTCGGCAACAAGGAGTAAACCGGACACCATCCGGTTCGCCTACGGAAGCCCGGCGGGGAAACCCGCCGGGCTTTATCTTTGGGCTCAGCGCTGCGGCCAGGACCAGGCCGGCCGCTCCGCCTCCGGCACCACCGTCTCGCCGAACTCCTTCATGAGCGTGAAGGCGCTCGCCCCGGCCTCGGCGATCAGTGCCGCGACCAGCGGGCCGGCATGGGAGACGACGACCACCTGCGAGCGCTCGGCGGCCTTGGCGATCAGCCGGGCCAGCGCCGGCAGCAGGTCGGGATGCAGGCTGGTCTCGGGCTCGTTCAGGACCAGGAGTTCGGGCGGCCGCGGCGTCAGCAGGGCGGCGACCAGCAGCAGGTAGCGGAGCGTCCCGTCCGACAGTTCCGCCGCCCGGAGCGGGCGGAGCAATCCCTGCTGCTGCATACGCACCTCGAACAAGCCATCTGCCTCTTCGACCTCGACGCCGGCCCCGGGAAAGGCGTCCTCGACCGCGGCGGCCAGCGCCGCCGGATCGCCGATCTCCTCGATGGTCAGGATCGCCGCGGCGAGATCGGCGCCGTCGGCCGACAGCACGGTCGTGCGTGTGCCGACCTGCGGCCGGCGCGCCGGCGCTTCGGCATCGGTGCGGAAATGGTCGTAGAAGCGCCAGCGGCGCATCCGCTCGCGCATGAGCAGAAGCTCGGGCGACCGGCGGGGATCGGCCGCATGGGTCATCATGCTGTCGAAGGCGGGCAGGTCGGTCAGCACGAAGCTGCTGCCGCCGGCATCCTCCATGATCTCCACGCCGGGGCCGCGGCGGGAGGCGAGCGCATTGCCGCGCCGCAGTACCGGCCCGGCCCAGACCGCCTCGGTCTTGATCTCGGGATCGCGGGCGAAGCGCCCGCCCATGACGGGGAGACCGAGGTCGATGGCATAGCCGAAATCTTCCGAGGCGAAGCCGAGCTTCAGCGCCACCGAATTCCGGCGCATCGTCCCCTGGACCGGCACGCGGCCCACCTTCATGCCGCGCGAGACGACCTCGGGCCCGGCCCACAGCGTCGATTGCAGGCCGCCCTCGATCGCGAGCGAGGCGAAGAGGCGGCCCTGGGCGACATCGGCCAGGAGGCGGAGCGCGCGGTACAGGCTCGACTTCCCGCTGCCGTTCGGTCCGGTCACGACATTCAACCGGTCGAGCGGCAAGACCAGGTCGCGGAGCGATCGATAGCCGGAGACGGCGAGCGTCAGGATCATCGCCGGCCGGCTGGCTCAGACGTGCTGGCCGCCATTGATGTGGATCTCGGCGCCGTTCACGTAGGAGGCCTGCGGCGAGCAGAGGAAATAGATGGTGGCGGCCACTTCCTCGGGCTTGCCCAGGCGGCGCATCGGGATCTCCCGCTGCACGATCTCGTCGGTGCCGGGCGACAGGATGGCGGTGTCGATCTCGCCCGGCGCGATGGCGTTCACCCGGATGCCGAGCGGGGCAAAGTCGTGCGCCATCTCGCGGGTCAGCGAGGCGAGGGCGGCCTTCGAGGTCGCATAGGCGGTGCCGGCGAAGGGGTGCACCCGCGATCCGGCGATCGAGGTCACGTTGACGATCGATCCGGCGCCGGCCTGCAGTTCCTCCACCAGCCCGCGGGCGAGCAGGATGGGCGCCAGGAAGTTGACGTTGAAGACCTTGTTCCAGACGGTGTAGTCGGTGTCCAGGCTCGACATCCGCCCGCCGCCCGGCATCTTGGGCGAAATGGCGGCATTGTTGACGAGCGCATGCAGCGCCCCGCCCTTCAGGCGCTTGCGCATCGCGGCGATCGCCTCCGGCAGCCGCTCGATATCGGACAGGTCGAGCTGGACGTGGTTCTCTTCCCCGCCCTCCCAGGGGCAGTGCTCGGAGAAGGGATGCCGCGAGATGGTGAGCACGCGCCAGCCGGCGGCGGAAAAGCGCTTGACCGTGGCATGCCCGATGCCTCGTGAAGCGCCGGTCAGGACCAGGGTCTTGCCGGGATCGGACATGGGTCAGGCTGCCTTGTAGGTTGCGGTTGCGCCGGGCTCGCCCTCGGCCAGAACCCGGCCGGTCTCGAGCATGTGGATCAGATGGGCGAGCACCGAGCGGGCCGCAGCCGGATGCAGGCGGCGGTCCACTGCATGATACATGATTTCCACCATCGCCGGGATGTTCGATGCGCCGTCCCGGATACAGGCAAGGATCTGCCGCTCCCGGTCCTCGCGGTGGGCGATGTAGCGGGCGACGAAATCCTGCGGATCCGGGATCGAGGGGCCGTGGGTCGGCCAATAGAGCAGGTCGTCGCGCGGCAAGAGTTTCTTCAGGCTGCTGAAATAGGAAGCCATGTTGCCGTCGGGGGGCGAGATCACCGAGGTCGACCAGCCCATCACGTGGTCGCCCGAGAACAGCGCCTTTTCCTCCTTCAGGCCGAAGCAGAGGTGGTTGGAGATATGCCCCGGCGTCTCGATCGCCTCGGCCGTCCAGCCCCTGCCCTCGACCAGGTCGCCGTCGCGCAGCAGTACATCGGGCTGGAAGTCGTGGTCGCCGCCCTGTTCCACCTCGACGCCGGGGCGGGTGGGGTGGGGGCCATAGGCATAGGTCTTGGCCCCGGTCGCTTCCTTCAGCCAGGCGGCGGCGGGGGAATGGTCGCGATGCGTGTGGGTGACCAGGATGTGGCTGACCGTTTCCCCCCGCAGTCCCGCCATCAGGGCGTCGAAATGTTCGCGGATATCGGGGCCAGGGTCGATCACGGCGACATGGCCCCGCCCGATCACATAGGTGCCGGTGCCGTGGAAGGTGAAGGGGCTCGGGTTGCGGGCGACGATGCGGCGGATGAGCGGGGAGACCTCGGCCATCTCGCCATAGGCGAAGTCGAGGTCGCGGCGAAAGGGAATGACGACGGACATGGCGGCCGATGATCCGGAATGAGGAAGGCACGATCTTCGCCCTTGTGCATCGCCCGCGCAACCTTGCTGCTCCCCAGGATGCGGCCGGCTTGGTATGCTGGCGTCCAGGAGAGACCCCCGTCCCATGCCCTTGCGGTTGTTCCTGCTTCCGCCCCCGCCGGGCGCCCCGCCGGTACCCGGCCGCGACCTGCGCATCGATTTCGTGCGGGGCCTGGCGCTGTTCTTCATTTTCCTCAACCATATCCCAGACAACGCGGCGAGCTGGGTATCGAACCGGAACTGGGGCTTCAGCGACGCCACCGAGATCTTCGTCTTCGTCTCCGGCTATTCGGCGACCCTCGCCTATATCGGCGGGCTCGCGACGGTTGGTTTCGCCGTCACCGCGGCGCGCATCCTGCGCCGGGTCTGGCAGATCTACCTCGCCCATATCGTGCTGTTCATGTTCTTCGTGGCCCAGATCGCCTATGTCTCGGCCACCTTCGACAATCCGATGTTCGCCGAGGAAATGCTGGTCGGCCCCTTCCTGGAGCGGCCCGACATCATGCTGGTCCAGGCGGTGACGCTGCGCTTCAACCCCGCCAACATGGATGTGCTGCCCCTCTACATCGCCCTGCTGGCGGTTTTCCCGGCCATCCTGGTCGCGGTGCGCCGATGGGGGCGGACGACGCTCGCTGCCTCGATCGCGCTCTATCTGGCGGCGCCGCCGCTGGGCCTGAACCTGCCTTCCTATCCCTCGGGCGGCTGGTTCTTCAATCCCTTCGCCTGGCAGCTCCTTTTCGTGCTGGGCGCCTATTGCGCCGTGCATCGCCACGACGGCTTCTGGCGCCGCCTCAGGCCGACGCTCCTGGTGCCGGCGATCGTCCTCTACCTCCTGTTCAGCTTTGCCGTGGTGCTGACCTGGCATGTGCCCGAATGGTCGGCCTGGCTGCCGGGCTGGCTCGCCGCGGCGATCTATCCGATCGACAAGACCAATCTCGACATCCTGCGGGCGCTGCACTTCCTCGGCTGCGCCTATCTGTTCATCCTCTTCGTGCCCCTCGATGCGCGGTGGCTGAAGCACGCCGTCGTCCAGCCGATCATTCTCTGCGGCCGCCAGTCCCTGCATGTCTTCTGTGTCGGCGTCTTCCTTTCATTCGCCGGACACTTCGCGATTTATGAAATCGGAGGTGGAAACCTCGTGGAGATTCTTGTCAGCGCGGCGGGAATTCTGCTTATGATCGCCGTCGCGGCCCTGGTCGACTGGTACCGGGAAGCCGCGCGGAGCGGTTCGGGGGTTCCAAGGCTGCGGGGGGCGGCCGCGGAATGACGGCGGTGGGAACGATCGCAGCGGCCTTGCGCGGGCTGGCTCTGGCCGGCCTGATCATCACATGTCCGGGCGCGGCGTCTGGGCAACCCGTTGCCGCGCCCTGCGGCACCGCTGAGGGCTCCGTCTATGTCGGCTTCGGGCTGCCGCGGCTGGCCGAGCGGATCAAGGCCCGGGAACCCTCCACCATCCTTGTGCTCGGCACCGGCTCCTCGCTCGACTACGGCGCCAGCACCGCCTCCAGCGCCTATCCCGCCCGCCTCCTGACCGAGGTGCGTAAGTTCCGCGCGGTGGCGCCGATCACCGTGGTCAACAAATCCGTGCGCGGGGAAAGTGCTGCCGCCCTGCTGCAGCGGCTGGAGCAGGAACTGCTCGCGGCCAAGCCCGACCTGGTGATCTGGCAGACCGGATCGATCGATGCGGTCCGCCAGGCCGGCGCCGACGAATTCGGCGGCACCCTGGATCAGGGTATCGAGATGATGCACCGCCGCGACATCGACGTGATGCTCGTCACCCCGCAATATATGCCCAAGGCGGTTTCGGTAACCAATTTCCAGCCATATGTAGGCTATATGCAGCAGGTGGCGCAGAGCCGGAAGGTGCTGCTCTTCGACCGGTTCGAGGTGATGCGTTCCTGGGCCGACAGCGGATCCGTCGAACTCGATCCGGCCGGCAAGGACGCCAAGCTGAAGCTGATCGACAAGGTGCATGGCTGCGTGGCCGCGCTGATCGCGCGGATGATCGTCACCGCCACGGGTGACAAGGCGCCGGAAGGGCGGGAAAGGCCGATTGCGTCGCGATGATGTTCCGATCCCTGGCGTTTTGTCTCGCCGCCCTCGCCGCGGCCGCTTTCGCTCTTTCCGCACCGGCTCTCGCCATGCCGGACATCGCCGACGCGCGCTGTTCCGTGCCGGCCGAACTGATGCGCCTCGATGCCGACCTGTCGCGGGTTTCCGACCGGATCGCCCGCGGCAAGCCGCTCACCGTGGTCGCCATCGGCTCGTCCTCCACCGCCGGCGCCGGCGCTTCCTCTCCCGGACAGAGCTATCCGAGCGTCATGGAGGCCGCCCTGGCGCTCCGCCTGCCGCAGATGCGGATCAACGTCGTCAACAAGGGCCTGAACGGCGACATCGACCGCGGCATGGTCGAGCGTTTTGAACGTGACGTCGTTCCCTTCCGCCCGCATCTCGTCATCTGGCAGGTCGGCGCCAACACGGTCCTGCGGGAACAGGATCCTTCCGCCATTGCGGACATCCTGCGCGAGGGCATCCGCCGCCTCAAGGACGTGGGCGCCGATGTCCTCCTGATGGATCTGCAATACGCGCCCCGCATGCTGCGTGAACCCGACCATCGCGAGATGCTCGAGATGCTGGCCGACATTGCCGGCGAAGAGCGGGTGGGCCTGTTCCGGCGCTTCGACATCATGCGCCACTGGATCGAGTCGAAGCGCATGAGCAATGCCGAGATGATCTCGCCCGACGGGCTGCACCTGAACGATCTCTCCTATGGCTGCGTCGGCCGGCTGGTGGCCGATGCCATTCTCGGCAACGCCCGCCGGGTGACCGCCGGGCGCTGACCGTCAGCGCTGACGGGCGCCTCACCCTCTGGCCCCCGCCCGCGCCGCTGCCTATGGTCGGGGGCAATGAGTGATCGGGAGGAATTCGTCCGCCGCCTGGGCGCCGCGATTGCGCGCCATGTCGGTCAACCGGGCGATGTATCGAAGCTGGGCCGCCTGACCGGCGGCGCCACCAAGGCCACATGGTCCTTCACCTCGCGCGTCGGCAAGGAGGAGCTGCCCTTCATCCTGCAGCAGTCGGTACCCCGCGGCCCGAAGCCGGGTGACGAGGCGGGCGAACTGCCGCGCATCTTCGGGGCCGAGGATGCCGCCTGCATGATCGCCGCCCGTGCCGCCGGCGTGCCGGTGCCGCCGGTGCGTGCCGTACTGGAGGAAAGCGACGGCCTCGACATGGGCTATGTCATGGACCGCATCCCGGGCGAGACCATCGCCCGACGCATCCTGCGCGAGCCCGACTTCGACGCGGCGCGGAAGGGTTTCGCCAGCCAGTGCGGCGAGATACTGGGCCGGCTGCACACCATGGACAGGAAGGCATTGCCCTTCCTCACCGATACCGGCGCCGCGCGCCAGGTCGAGCTCTGGTACCGCAGCTATCGCGGCTACAAGCACCCGATCCCGGCGGTCGAGCTCGGCTTCCGCTGGGCCCGCGAGAACCTGCCGAAGCGCGAGCGCAACACGGTGGTCCATGGCGACTTCCGCATGGGCAACCTGATCGTCGGCCCCGACCGCATCAACGCCGTGATCGACTGGGAGATCTGCCATACCGGCGATCCGATGGAGGATCTCGGCTGGCTCTGCGTGCGTACCTGGCGCTTCGGCGGGCCGAAGCCCGTGGGCGGCGCCGGCAGCCGCGAGGATCTCTTCGCCGCCTATGAGAAGGCGAGCGGCATCGCCGTCGACCCGGCGCATGTGCGCTTCTGGGAAACCCTCGGTTCGGTCAAATGGGCGGTGATGTGCATGGGCAAGGGCCAGCAGCACCTGCACGGCGGCCCTTTCGACATGGAGCAGCTCGCCATCGGCCGGCGGACGGAGGAACCCTTGTCGGATTTCCTGCGGCTCCTCGACGGAGAGGATTGAGCGATGCCCAACAGCCGTCCCGATGCCGCCGACATGCTGAAGGGCGTGCGCGGCTATATGGAGAACGATCTCCTGCCCGAGATGCCGGCGGACCGGAAGTTCAACCTGCGCGTCGCCATTAACATGCTGGCGACGGTGGAACGCGAACTGCGCGACGGTCCGGCCTTGAATGCGGAGGAAGCGAAGTCGCTCAGCCGCCTCCTCGGCCACGAGGCGCCGCTCGAGCAGATGAACGAGGAACTCTGCGCCCTGATCCGCGACGGCAAGGTCGCGACCGACGACCCGGCACTTCGCCGGCATCTGCGCGAGAGCATCGCCGCCGCCCTCGCCGTCAACAACCCGAAATGGTCGCAAGGGCGCTGACGGCACGATGAGCGCTCCCTGAGAAGAGGGGAGATGGCGTCTCCGCCGCCGGGCCCCTGACCAAAGGCCGGAACGGCACTTATATTGAGGCGCGAGAGATCAGGAGCATCGCATGAGCATCGAAACCCTCCTCCGTGGCCGCCGCGTCGAGCGCGTCCTCGCCGGCATGCCCGCCAGCGACGGCGCCGGCGTGAAGCTCTCCCGCATCATCGGCCGCCCGGGGCTCGAGGAACTCGATCCCTTCCTGCTGCTGGACGAGTTCCGCTCCGAGGATGGGGCCGACTACATCGGCGGCTTCCCCGATCACCCGCATCGCGGTTTCGAGACGGTGACCTACATGCTGGCCGGGCGCATGCGCCATGGCGACAACCAGGGCAATGTCGGCCTGCTCCGCCCCGGCAGCGTGCAGTGGATGACGGCGGGGCGCGGCATCGTGCATTCGGAAATGCCGGAACAGGAAGACGGCCTGCTCCAGGGCTTCCAGCTCTGGGTGAACTTACCTGCGAAGGACAAGATGACGGCGCCACGCTACCAGGACATCGACCCCGAACTGATCCCGGTGGTCGAGGCGGCGGGTGGCGTCTCGGTCAAGGTGCTGGCGGGCCTCGTCGGCAAGGTGAAGGGCGTAGTCGATACCGGTGTCACCGATCCGACCTATCTCGACATCGCCCTGCCGCCGGGCGCGTCCTTCGGGCAGCAACTCGCCGAAGGCCACAACGCCTTCGTCTATGTCCATGACGGCGCTGTCGTCATCGGCGATCGCGGCCTGCAGCAGGGCGAGATCGGCATCCTGTCGAAAGGCGGCCGCGTCGATCTCGCCGCCGCTTCGGCACCGGCCCGCGCCCTCCTCATCGCCGGCAAGCCCCTCGGCGAACCGATCGTCCGCCACGGTCCCTTCGTGATGAACACGCCGGCCGAGATCCGCCAGGCGGTGGAGGATTTCACCGCAGGCAGGTTCTGAGCGAGCGGCGACGCGCGCCCTATGCGCAAGAACAATTGCGCATAGGGCTTTATTGTTGCGCATATGCGTGATTAATTGCGCATAGAAGCCCTATGCGCAAAAGTGGCAACCATGGCGAAACCCGCTCCCGAGCAGGATTTTCAGGCGATAGAGGCTGTCCTACGGCGCTATCCGGAAGGTGCAGGCCTGAAGCAGATCGCCGCCGATCTGAAGGCCACGCTCGCGCTCCGCACCCTGCAATATCGGCTGAAGCACCTAGTCGACGAAGGCCGCCTCCTCAGGCGAGGGGAGGGGCGTTGGGCCTTGTACGTCGTCAAAGCCGAGGAAGACGCAACGCCGGGCGAGAGCGAGGCGCGCTCACCCTTGCCGCTTTCCAAGACCGGCAACGAGGTGCGGCGCTACGTCCGGCAGGCGGTGGCGGCGCGGACTCCCGTCGGCTACGACCGGTCGTTTCTCGAAGCCTATCGGCCGAACGAGACGTTCCATCTGTCCGCATCCGTGCGAAGGCATCTGGCCGAGATCGGGCGACCGAAAATCGCGGCACAGCCCGCGGGGACATATGCCAGGCAGATCCTGAACCGGCTTCTGGTCGACCTGTCCTGGAATTCCAGCCGTCTGGAAGGCAACACCTATTCGCTTCTGGATACGAGGCGCCTCATCGAATTCGGGCAGGCACCGGCGGGCAAGTTGCAGCTCGAAGCGCAGATGATCCTGAACCACAAGGATGCGATCGAATTCCTGGTGGGATCGGCCGAGGAGATCGGCTTCAACCGCTACTCCATACTCAACCTGCACGCGTTGCTGGCGAACAACCTGCTCGCCGACCCGACAGCCGCGGGCCGGCTTCGCCGGATAGCCGTCGGGATCGAAGGATCGGTCTTCTATCCGCTGGAGCTGCCGCAGCTGATCGAAGAGTGTTTCGAGCAGCTGCTCGCCACGGCCGAGGCGATCGTCGATCCGTATGAGCAGGCGTTCTTCTTCATGGTGCACCTGCCTTACCTTCAGCCCTTCGACGACGTGAACAAGCGGGTGTCGCGGTTGGGCGCGAACATCCCGCTCATCCGGAACAATCTCGTTCCCCTGGCCTTCACGGATGTCCCCCGGTCCACCTATACCGAGGCCGTTCTCGGCATCTACGAAATGCGGCGCGTCGATCTGCTGCGCGATGTCTTCGTCTGGGCCTATGAACGATCTGCGGCGCGCTACGCGGCGGTCCGCCAGTCGCTCGGGGAACCCGATCCCTTCAGGCTCCGGCATCGGGAAGCCCTTCGCGGCGTCATCCGAGACATCATTCGCGGACGGATGAATCGCAAAGCCGCGCTCACGCATCTCACATCATGGGCGGCACGGAACATCGGCTCTGCGGAGCGGCGCCGGTTCCGGGAAACCGTGGAAAGCGAACTCCTCGGCCTCCACGAGGGGAACTTCGCCCGCTACCAGGTCCGCCCATCGGAATTTGCCGAATGGCAGGCTGCATGGAACGAGGTGGTGTGATCCGGCGAAGCGCTTCTCAATCAAACCCCGGCGGCGGCACGAAGGCGCGGTACTCGCGCTCCAGCAGCTGCGCGAAGCGGATACAGGTGAGGTCGCCGTATTGCGGGCCGATGATCTGCACGCCCACCGGCAGGCCCGACGGCGTGAGCCCGATCGGCGCCACGGTGGCGGGCAGGTAGGTGACGCCCGAGATGCCGGCCCAGAAGATCTGGTCGGTGGTCGGAACCTGCTTGCCATTCACGGTGATCGTCCGGTTGTGCCGCTCGCCCTGCTGGTCGTGGGGGAAGGCGGCCGAGGCGGCGGCGGGGCAGATCAACAGGTCCCATTCGCGGAAGAACTCGGCCCAGGCGAGGCGCATCTTGTGGCGCATCTCGTTGACGCGCAGCCAGTCGCGATGCCCCATCACATTCGCCCGCGTCATGCGGGCGTAGTAGCTCTCGTCGCCGGGGTCGAGCGCTGCCGCGATCCTCTTGTTCTCGGCCCATTGCTCGTCCGTCTGCCGGCCGGAGGTCGCGGCCCGCAGCAGCAGCACATAGACGCGGGCGAGCTCGCTCATGTCGATCTCGGGCCGGGCGGTGAAGCTCACCTTCGCCTTCTGCTTGCCGAGGAACTGGGCCAACGCGTTCAGCTGCTCCTGCACGGCCGCATCGACCTCGGCATTGGGGTCGTCCAGCATCACGGCGACGCGGAATTCGCGAAGTGCCGTCTTGCCCGAGGGCTTCAGCTTCAGCTGCCAGCCGGCCGCCTCGATCGGGTCGGGCCCGGCCATGACGTCGAGGCCGATCAGGAGGTCGTCGGCGCTGCGGCTCATCGGCCCGATCACCGAGATGTCGCCCTGCGCCACCACGCCGGGCAGCGCCTGGCCGCGCGGCGGCACGATGCCGTATGTCGGCTTGTGGCCCCAGACGCCGCAGTAATGCGCCGGGTTGCGGATCGAGGCGCCGATGTCGCTGCCCGCCTCGATGCCGCAGAGGCCGGCGGCCAGCGCCGCCGCCGAACCGCCGGACGAGCCGCCGGGTGAACGGCTCACATCCCAGGGATTGTTGGTGCTGCCGTAGACGGCGTTGAAGCTCTGCCAGTCGGCCAGCATCAGCGGCACGTTCGACTTGCCGAACAGCACGACGCCCGCTTCCTTCAGCCGCGCGACGCTGAGCGCATCCTTCGTGGCGATATTGTCCTTCAAGGCCGGGCTGCCCCAGGTCGTGGGGGCGCCGGCCACGTCGTAGGATTCCTTGATGCTCATCGGCACGCCGAGAAGCGGCCCCTTGGCCGTGCCCTTGGCGATGGCCCGGTCGATGGCGCGGGCCTGTTTGCGGGCGCCCGGCTCGTCCTGCCAGACGATCGCGTTCAGCTTCGGATTGTACTTCTCCACCCGGTCGAGGAAGTGATCGAGCAGTTCCAGCGCGCCGATCTGCTTCTTCCGGATCATGCCGGCGAGGTCCTTGGCGGAACGGTAGTGGAGGGGGAGAGGCATCAGGGATTCCGGTTCTGCGGCGGGAGGATGGGACGGCGTCTGCTCGTTGTCTTGATACTGCCAAATGCGCCGACGGCGCTCTGCATCGGTTGGGTTGAGTGAAGCGCCGGAGCGCGGGCTCTCACCCCTCCGCTTCCTTCTTCCAGCCGCCGCTTTCCTGCCGGCGCCAGTAGGTCAGCTTGTGCCCGGCGGCCTTCGCTTCCTTCCAGCGGGCGCGGGCCTCGCCCACCGCCTGTTCGTCGGCGCCGTCGAACAGGTCGAAGCAGCGCTCGAACCGGCCGGCGAAGGCGACCTGCCCGCCATCCACCATGAACAACGCGGTGGCGCCGTTCGGGTTCTCCTCCCGTTCGGTGATCCAGATCGGCTGTTCCTCGGCCCGGCCGTCCAGGCGCGTGCCGTGCGGCAGGAAGGCTTCCTTGCGATGGATCCACAGGTGGTTGGCGAGCGTCTCCGCCCGCGCCTCCGAGCCGGTGAGGACGACGGCGCGAAGGCCGCGCTCATGCGCCTTCTCCAGAAGCTGGGCCAGCGCCTCCTCCAGCGGCTGGTCCAGCAGGTGATAGAAGGCGTAGTCGCTCACTTGCCTTCGTAGTTGTCGATGACCAGCCGGTTCAGCAGGCGGATGCCGAAGCCGGTGGCGCCCTTCGGCACCGTCGGCTTGTCCTTCTTGCTCCAGGCGGTGCCGGCGATGTCCAGATGCGCCCAGGGCACGTCGTTGGCGAAGCGCTTCAGGAACTGCGCCGCCGTGATCGAGCCGGCGCCGCGATCGGCACCGATGTTCTGCATGTCGGCGATCTGCGAATCGAGCGAGCGGTCATAGGCTTCCGCCAGCGGCAGGCGCCACACGCCTTCGCCTTCCGCCTTCCCCGCCGCGAACAGCTTCTCGGCCAGCGGATCGTCGTTGGAGAACAGGCCCGCGTATTCGGCGCCGAGCGCGATGATGATGGCGCCGGTGAGCGTCGCCAGGTCGACCATGAACTTCGGCTTGAAGCGGCTCTGCGCGTACCACATGACGTCGGCCAGAACGAGGCGGCCCTCGGCGTCGGTGTTCAGCACCTCGATCGTCTGACCCGACATCGACTTCACCACGTCGCCGGGGCGCTGCGCATTGCCCGAGGGCATGTTCTCGACCAGGCCGACCAGGCCGACGGCGTTGACCTTGGCCTGCCGGCCGGCCAGCGCGTGCATCAGGCCGATGACGGTGGCCGAGCCGCCCATGTCCCACTTCATTTCTTCCATGCCGGCGGCCGGCTTGATCGAGATGCCGCCGGTGTCGAAGCACACACCCTTGCCGAGGAAAGCCACCGGCTGGCTCGATTTCGGGGCGCCGTGATACTGCATGACGACGAGCTGGGATTCGCGCACCGAGCCCTGGCCGACGCCGAGAAGCGCGCCCATGCCGAGCTTCTCCATCGCCTTCTCGCCCAGGATCTCGACCCGGACGCCGAGCTTCTCGAGCTTCTTGCATTCCTTCGCCAGCGTCTCCGGGTACAGCACGTTGGCCGGCTCGGTGACCAGGTCGCGGGCGAAGAAGATGCCGTCGGCCAGCTTGTCGAGCGGCTGGTGCAGCTTCCGCGCCGCCGGCGCCCCCTTCACCGTCACCGTGACCCCGGTCAGGCTCGGCAGCTGGTCGGGCTTCAGCTTGGTGCGGTACTTGTCGAAGCGGTACGAGGCGAGCTTGGCGCCGAAGGCGATATGCGCGGCGGCGTTCGCCAGGTCGACCTTGCCGCCGGGCGCCGCGTCGCAGGCGATGGTGAGATCCTTCTCGCCCGAGGTCAGCAGGCGTTTCACCGCCTCGCCCCCGCAGGCTTCCAGGCGCAGCGGATCGATTTCCTCGGGCTTGCCGAGGCCGTAGAGGAGCACGCGCGACAGCGGCAATCCGCTGGGCGCCATCACTTCCAGCATCTGGCCCTTGGCGCCGGTGAAGCGGCTCGCCTGCATCGCCCGGGTCAGCGCCCCGCCGGTGGCCTTGTCCACCTCCTTGCCGGTGGCGAGCAGCGTGTGGTCGGGCGTCACGCCCACCAGAAGTGCACCGGATTTGGGCAATGCGGGTTCGGTGATCTGGATTTTCATTCCTGCGTTCTCGCTCGACCGTTCGAAGGCCGCGACCCGGCCCCTGTTTTCATATCCTTGGCCGGGCATCTTAACGGCCTGATAGGCAAAGGAAAGATCGGCCGCGCCGGGCCTTCCTGGCGGCTGGCCTGCCCCCGCCCCCTCGCTATACTGCGCGGCCATGCGCGCCGCGACCCGCTACATCTTGAAGGCCGAGACCGGGCCGTTCCTGCTCGTCGGGGGCGCGCTGGCGGGCGTGCTCTGGCTCACGCAGAGCCTGCGGGCACTCGATCGGGTGGTGGTCGACGGCGCCGGCTTCCTCGCCTTCCTGCGCTTTTCGCTGCTCGCTTTGCCGTCGCTGCTGCCCATGGTGCTCCCGCTGATCGTGTTTTGCGCCGTGTGCTACACCTATCATCGGCTGTCGGCGGAATCGGAGTTGGTGGCGCTCTCGGCCACCGGCCTCGGCGACCGCGCGCTGCTGCAGCCGGCGCTGCTGCTGGGCCTCGCCGCCGCGCTCATCGCCTGGCTCCTCAACCTTTGGATCGGGCCGCTCGCGGCCCGGACGCTCCGGGCCGAGGAGGTGGCGCTGCGCGCCGGGCTCGCCGCCGGTATCCGCGAAGGCCGGTTCGAGACGCTGGCGCCCGGCCTCACCATCCACGTCCGCGCCCGGGGAGCGGATGGCGAACTCCACGGCGTGCTGATCGAGGACGAGCGCGACCCCGACCGCCGGGCCACGCTGCTCGCCGAACGCGGCCTCTTGGCGCCCGGTCCCCGGCTGCTGCTGGTCCAGGGCATGCACCAGCAGGTCGACCGGGCCCGGACCGGCTTCTCCACCCTGGCCTTCGATCGCTACACACTCGATCTCTCCGCCGCCGTGGCCCCCTCCGTCCGGGTGGAGCCGCGCGAGCGCTTCCTCGGCGACCTCTTCTCCCCCGGGGAGGAGGTGGTGGCGCCGAAGGACCGCGTGCGCCTCCTCGCCGAAGGCCACCACCGGCTGGCCGGGCCGCTCGCGGCGCCGGCGCTCGCCCTCCTCGCGGTCCTCCCCTTCCTGCACGGCCGGGCCGCCGCGCCGCGGCGCGGACGGGTGGCGCTTTCGGCGGCCGCGGCACTCGGCGTGCTTGCCGGTTCGATCGGGCTTCTTTACCTCTCGGCGCGGTTTCAAGGGGTGTGGCCGCTGCAATACGCGTTGCCGATCGTGGTCATGGTGAGCGCTGGCTGTGCGCTGGCCTATCCGCGCGCGCGGATGCCCGCTCTGGCGGCCCGCTGATGCTCTGTCCGCTCCGTCTGCCGCTCTATCTGGCGCGGGCCTTCGGGGGGGCTTTGGCCCTGATTCTGGCTGTTTTCCTGGCCCTCGGCCTGACCGGGGAACTGATCGAACTGGCCCGCCGCGCCGCCGGCCGGCCCGAACTCGGCTTCGCCACCGTCGCCCTCATGGCCCTGCTGAAACTGCCGGCGCTGCTGCTCAAACTGCTGCCCTTCGCCGTTCTGTTCGCTGCCATCCTCGCCCTCTATCGCCTTGATCGGCATAGGGAATTGATCGCGGTGCGGGCGGCGGGACAGTCCGCCTGGGGGTTCCTCGCCCCCATCCTGGCGGCCTCGGTCCTGCTCGGTTTGTTCGCCGCCTGGCTCGGCCAGCCCGCCAGCAGCCTCTCCACCGGCCGCTTCCAGGACCTCGAACAGCGCTATTTCAAGCCGGGTCAGGCCGCCGGCCTGTGGCTGCGCCGGCCCGAGGCCGAGGGCTGGTCGATCACCCGCATCCGCCAGCCCGGCGCGCCCGGCGAGACGATGCGCGACCTCAGCATCCTGCGCTTCGATTCCGCCGGCCGGCTCACCGCCAGGATCGATGCGGAACGCGGTCGCCTTCTGGATGGCCGCTGGCACCTCGAAGAGGCATGGCAGGGCGACACCGGCCGGCGAGTGGCGGCGACGACCGTGCCGACCAGCCTCACGGCCGCGGATCTCCGCGCGGCCCCGGGCGCTGCGCGCCCGGTCCCGGTTTGGGCCCTGCCGGGGTTGATTGCCGGGCTGGAGGCGGCCGGCCTTCCGGCCCTGCGCCAACGCCTCGACCTGCACTCCGCTTACGCCCTGCCCTTCCTGCTCGCCGCGGCCGCTCTCCTGGCAGCCCCGCTCACCCTGCCGCGGCGGCGCCTGCCGGGGATGGCCTGGCCCCTTCTCGGCGGCCTCCTCGCCGGATTTGTCCTCCTGGTCTTTTCCGATGCGGCGGCGGCCTTCGGGGCCAGCGGCGGCCTGCCGGTGATCCTCGCGGTCTGGGTTCCGGTGCTGGTCGCCGGCGGCTTCGGAACGGCGCTCCTCCTGCATCTGGAAGGGGTCTGAGGCGTGCGCCGGCTCGCATTGAGGATCACCCTGATGCTGTCGCTGGCCGGCGCCGGGGCCGCGGGCGCGGTCGAAGTGCCCAAGGGAACGCGGGCGCCGGGCAACGAACCGGTGCAGTTCCGGGCCGACCGTCTGGAGCGCGATGGCGACCTCGGCACCATCACCGCGCGCGGCAACGTGGAAGCGGCGCAGGGCGAGTGGATCCTGCGGGCCGAACTGGTCACCTACAACGACCGCACCGGTGTCGTCTCGGCCAGCGGCAATGTCGTCGTCCTCGAACCTTCGGGCCAGGTGCTGTTCGCCGACTATGTCGAACTGCGCGACGAGTTCCGCAACGGCGTGCTGACCAGCCTGCGCATCCTGTTCGAGGACGACTCGCGGCTCGCCGCGAACAGCGCGACGCGCGAGGATGGCAACCGCACCATACTCAAGGAAGGCGTCTATACCGGTTGCCAGGTCTGTGCCGACGATCCGAAGGCGGAACCGCTCTGGCAGTTTCGCGCAAGGGAAGTCGTGCATGACCAGCGGCAGCGTGAAATCCGGTTCTACGATGCAACATTCGAGGTTTTCGGCACCCCGATCGCCTACACGCCCTATTGGAGCGTGCCGGACCCGACGGTGAAGCGCGAAAGCGGCATCCTGTTTCCCGACCTCGGATCCTCCGGCAATCTCGGCCTGACGGCGAAGGTGCCGGTCTACATCGTCACCTCGCCCAGCAGCGACGTGACACTGGCGCCGATCATTTCCAGCAAGGAAGGCCTCATTCTCACCGGGGAGTATCGTCAGCGAACCGACCGCGGCCGTTTCGAGTTCGATGCCAGCATCACCCCCTCGGAGAAGCCCGACGCGGCCGGCGCCCGGACCGGCGGCAAGGATGTCCGCGGTCATATCCGCGGCAACGGCCGCTTCAATATCGATGAAACCTGGCGCTGGGGGTTCGACGTCTTCCGCGCCAGCGACGACACCTACCTGAAATACTACAAGTTCAGCTCGCTCGACACGCTGACCTCGAACACCTTCGTCGAGGGGATCAGGGGCCGCGGCTATGCGGCGGCCAATGCCTATGCCTTCCAGGGCCTGCTTTCCACCGACCAGTCAGGCCTCTCGCCGATCGTGCTGCCGCTGCTCGAGCACTACTACGCCACCGATCCGAACGGCTGGGGCGGCTACTTCTCGGCGGACAGCAGCATCCTCGCGGTGCACCGCACCGAAGGGGTCGACACCCGCCGCGCCTCCACCATCCTGGGCTACACCAATCCCGTGGTCACCGAGGGCGGACATCTCCTGACCTTCACCGGGCAGCTCCGGGCCGACGGCTACTGGATCGACGAAGGCGCCGATCCGACCGGCGGCGGACGCGTCACCGGCAACGCTCTCGGCTCACGCACCAAGCCGCTCGCCGCGGTCGAATGGCGCTATCCGCTGGTGGGACCGCTCGGCACGGCGCAGGCGGTGGTGGAACCCATCGTCTCGGCCGTGCTCACGCCCTATGGCGGCAATCCCGCCAACATCACCAACGAGGACAGCCGCAACTTCGAGTTCGACGATACCAACCTGTTCGCCATCAATCGCTTTCCGGGCCGCGACCGCTACGAAGGGGGCCCGCGCGTCAACTACGGTGCCCGCGTCGCCGTGCATGGCCTGTCGGGCGGCTTCAGCGAAATTCTCATGGGGCAATCCTGGCGGATCGACCCGGATGGGAGCATTCCGGCCGATACCGGCCTCGACAAGGAGCTTTCCGATTATGTCGGCCGCATCGTGGTGGCCCCCTCGCCGCTGTTCGACATCACTCACCGCTTCCGCCTGTCGCAGGGCAGTTTCGACATTCGCCGCAACGAGGTGACCGCGGGCTTCGGCCCGGCCTGGGCGCGGTTCCGCCTGGGCTACCTCGACCTCCGGCGCGACGATCCGACCCTGGTCTTCGGCAATCGCGAGGAGATCTCGGCATCGGGCCTGGTACAGGTGACCAAGAACGTTTCCGTCTATGGCGGCATCCGCTACGACATCGAGCGCGAGGCTTTCGTCTCCGGCCTGATCGGTGTTCACTACATCGACGAGTGTTTCTCGATGGCGCTCGAACTGGATCGGGTGAACATCCGCGATCGCGATATCGAGCCTGATACCTCGATCAAGCTGCGGATCCGGCTGCTCAACCTGAACTGACTCCGCCGGCTTGGCCCGGCGATTGCTTCGTCGGACCCCGCAATCGCCGCTGGAGGGAACGGATGGACGCCGTGGAAGAGATCACGCTGCCGGTGAACGCGCTGACGCCGGAGGCCTTCGCCCCGTTCGGACAGGTCATCGCGCCCAGCCTGGACGGCAAGCCCTACGGCCCAGATGACGCCGAACTCGATCTCGGTCGCGGCATTCCGCGCTTCTACATCCTTTCACTGAAGCCTCGGCCCAGTGCCTTCAGCGTCATCACACGCCATCTCGCCGTCACCCAATGCCTCGCCTCCGTCGGCGGCCGGCCCTGGCTGATCGCGGTGGCGCCGCCGTCGGCGCCCGACGATCCCGCTGCCCGACCCGATCCGGCCGCCATCACGGCCTTCCTGGTGCCGGGCACGGTGGGCGTGAAACTGCACCGCAGCACCTGGCATGCGGGTCCGTTCTTCGAAGGGGCGGGGCTCGATTTCTTCAATCTGGAACTGGCCGACACCAACAAGGTCGATCACTTCTCCTGCCGGCTGGACGCGGCCTTCGGCAAGAGCTACCGCTTCGAGGGGTATGGCGGTCCGTCCAAGTAGAGCCGGCGCAGCCCCGCCTCGTAGTCCGCGCCGAGCTTGGCCCGGTGACTGAGCACGGGATCTCGCCCCTTGAGAAGCGGTTCGCTCGCATCCCAGGAGAAGCGGCGGACGAACTCCATCCGCGGCCGCCGCAGCGCGTCATAGGCGGCGGCGAGCGCCGCGACATCGGGCCAGTTGCGACTGCGGAACAGGTCGACGAAGGCGCAAGCATCCTCGAGCGCCTGGGTGGCGCCCTGCCCGAGCGTTGGGGCCATGGCATGGGCGCTGTCGCCCAGAAACAGCACCCGCCCGCCTGCGGCGAGAAAGCGCATGTCAATCTCCTGTGCACGCGACCAATGCAGGGCGGCCGCCTGCGCCGCCGCCGTTTCGATCAGATAGGTGAGCCGAGGGTCGGCCGGGCCGGCCGCCGGGAGGTAGGCCGCATGCAGGCCGGCCGGCGTCTTCCAGCGGTCCTCGAGTTCGCCGCCCGGTTCGATCGGCAAGTTGCCGCTGACATAGAGCCGTCCGTCGGCGAGGCGGAAGACCAGCAGGCGATGCGGACCATGGAACCACTGCTCCATGTCGTCGATGCCGGTGGCGCCGCCGTCCTCGACCAGAAGGCGGAAGTTGGCGACGCCCAGATGGCGGATGGCGGCCGGGCCGCAGATCTGCTCGCGGATGCGGGAGTACCGGCCGTCGCAGGCGATCAGCAGGTCGATTTCGCCGATTTCCTCGATCAGCCCGGCCGGGTCTTCCAGATCCAGGGCCAACCGGCTGTCGGCGCTGCTGCGCAGGCGGTGGCATCGCCGCTCGTAGCGGATGTCGGTTCCGAGCGGCTGCCGGGCGATGCGGTAGAGTTCCGACCATCGGATCCGGATGCCGGGCCGGTCGGCCACCCGATCGAGCGGGATCTCGTAGATCGGCTCGCCGGTGTGCAGGTTCGCCCGCCAGCGCCGCCAGGGCAGGCTCGCCGCGAGCAGGTCGCGCTCGAGGTCGGGCATGATGGCCGCCGCCGCGCGCAGGGCGTTCGGCCCGACGTTCAGTCCGTTGCCGGCCTCGGCATGATCGCTCGGCGAGACCTGCTCGACGACCGTCAGCTCCACGTCTTGCATATCCCGCAGGCCCCGGGCGACGACACCTCCCGCCACGCCCGCTCCCACCACGACGATCCTCATCGCCCGCTCCCTGCGCCGACACGTTCGGGGTGCTAGGGTGAGCAAGGGTCGTGCCGCCGCGCACCCCGCCGCCGATATCAACTGCCGAAGTACTGGGCTCATGCACGACGACCTTGCCCGAGATTTTGTCGGCTACGGCCGCAACCCGCCCGATCCCCGCTGGCCCTCCGGCGCGCGCATCGCCGTCAACGTGGTGGCCAATTTCGAGGAGGGCGCGGAAGAGAACGTGCCCGACGGCGATCCGCAATCGGAGGCGACGCTGACCGATTCGGGCGGTGCCGAGCAGGGCATGAAGGCGCGCAATCTGGCGGCCGAGAGCATGTTCGAATACGGCAGCCGGGCGGGCTTCTGGCGCATCCACGACATGTTCAGGAAGCGCGGCCTGCCGCTCACCCTCTATGGCTGCGCGCTGGCGCTGGAGCGCAATCCCGAAGCGGCGGCGGCGATCCGCGAGGCGGGGTGGGACGTCTGCTGCCATGGCTGGCGATTCGCCAAGCACTACGAACTGGACGAGGCCGAGGAACGCGCGCAGATCGCCAGGGCGGTCGCCTCCATCACCCGCACGACCGGGCGGCGGCCGCTCGGCTGGTACTGCCGCTATGCGCCGGGCCTCAATACCCGCCGGCTGCTGGTGGAGGAGGGCGGGTTTCTCTACGACAGCAACTCCTACGCCGACGACCTGCCCTATTGGGTGCGGTCGGCCGGACGGCCGCACCTCGTCGTTCCGCACACCTTCAGCCACAACGACAACCGCTTCGCCCGTGGCTGGATCGCCACCGCGGGCGAGTTCTTCACCTATCTGAAGGATGCCTTCGACGTGCTCTACCGGGAGGGCGAAACGCAGCCGAAGCTGATGACCGTCAGCCTGCATCTGCGGCTGTCCGGGCATCCCGCCCGCTCGCAGGGAATCGAGCGTTTCCTGGACTATGTCTCCGGCCAGGACGGCGTCTGGCTGTGCAGCCGCGAGGCGGTGGCGCGGCACTGGCATGCCGAACATCCGCCGGGGCGCTGAGCGGTGCAGCCGACTGCCGGCTTGCCGGAACCGCCCGGCCTGTGTTACCCGCCTATTCCGATGTCGCCCAGAACGCGTTTCCCCCGCACCGGCCGGCAGATGCCTGCCCGCCTTTCGCTGCTCGCCGCGGCGCTTGCCGTCCTGTTCGCGGCGGTATCCTCGCTCGGGCCCGTCGCGGCGCAGAACCTGCAGCGTATCGCCGCGATCGTGAACGACGAGGTCATCTCGGCGCAGGATCTCGAGCTCAAGATCGACATCGCCGTGATCTCCACCGGCCAGCAGTCCAATCCGGAACTGCGCCGCCGCCTGCGCGACCAGGTCCTGCGCAGCCTGATCGACGAGCGGCTGCAGCAGCAGGAGGCCGCGCGGCTGAAGATCACGGTGGAGCCGGAGGAACTGGATCGCGGCTTCCGGTCGCTGGAACAGCAGAACAACATCCCGGAAGGACGGCTGGAGGAGGCGCTGCGATCGCAGGGCATGTCGATCTCCGCCCTCACCCAGCAGATCCGCACCGAGATCCTGTGGGGCAAGGTCGTGCGCCGCCGCATCCTGCCGAGCGTGACCGTCACCGAGGAGGATGTGAACATCGCCATCGAGCAGATGAAGCGCGATGTCGGCAGCACGGAGACACTGGTCGCGGAGATTCTTCTGCTGGTCGACACGCCGGATCAGGAGGAGGAGACCCGCCGCAACGCGCTCCGCATCGTCGAGCAGCTGCAGTCCGGCGGCACATTCTCGGCCATGGCCCGGCAGTTCAGCCAGGGTACCGCGGCGGCGCAGGCGGGCGACCTCGGCTGGGTCCGCGCGGGCACGCTCGCGCCGGAGGTGGAGCGGGCGATCGAGGCGCTGCCGCCCATGCAGATCACCACGGAGCCGGTGCGCTCCTCCGCCGGCTATCACATCGTGCTGGTGCGCGATCGCCGCAAGGTGACGCTGGGCAAGCCCGAGGATGCCGTGGTCAGCATGCGCCAGCTCCAGTTCACGGTGCCGAAGGACGCGAGCCGGGCGGAAGCCGATTCGATCATCTCGATCGCCCGCGCCGTCTATGATTCCGTCAACGGATGCGACGATCTCGAACGGGCGGCGAAGGAACTCGACATCAAGGTGCCGACCGACATGGGCAAGGGCAAGGTCGGCGGCCTGCCGCCGGCGCTGCGCCGGATCGCCGCCTCGCAGCCGATCGGCAAGCTGTCGACCCCGGTGCCCTTCGAGGAGGGCATCCGCATGTACATGGTCTGCGACCGCCAGGAGCCGACCGGCGAGCCCGATCGCGAACAGGTGCGCAACCAGCTCGCCAATGCCCGCATCGAGCAGGGCGCGCGCCGCCTGCTGCGCGACCTCCGCCGCGACGCGGTGGTCGAGTACCGGTGAGCTCAACCGCCGCACCGCTCTGCCTCACCATGGGCGAACCCGCCGGCATCGGCGGCGACATCGCCCTGATGGCCTGGGCCCGGGCGAAGGCGGAAGGCCTGCCGCCCTTCTACCTGATCGACGATCCGGAGCGGCTGGCCGCGCTCGCCGGCCGCCTCGGCCTCGCCGTGCCGCTGACGGTGATCGGACGGCCGGCGGAAACCGCCGCGGCCTTCGATCTCGGCCTGCCGGTCCTGCCCCAGCCCCTGCCGGCGGCCTGCGAACCGGGCAGGCCGGAGGAAGCCAACGCGGCGGCGGTGCTGGGCGCCATCCGCACGGGCGTCGCGCATTGCCGCTCGGGCGAGGCTTCCGGTATCGTCACCAACCCGATCCACAAGGCCGTGCTGTACCGCGCCGGCTTCGGGCATCCGGGCCAGACCGAGTTCCTGGGCGAGCTCGCCGGCGGCACCCCGGTGATGCTGCTGGCGAGCCCGCTGCTGCGCGTCGTGCCCGTCACCATCCACATGTCCCTCGCCGAGGCCATCGCCACGCTCTCCACTGACCTCATCGTGGAGACGGCGCGCATCACCCACCGCGCGCTGGCCCGCGACTTCGGCATCCCGCATCCCCGGCTCGCGCTCTGCGGCCTCAACCCGCATGCGGGCGAAGGCGGCGCGCTCGGCAGGGAAGACGGCGCGGTGATCGCGCCCGCCGTCGAGCGTCTCAGGGCCGAGGGGATCGACGCCCGCGGCCCGCTGCCCGCCGACACGCTGTTCCATGCCGAGGCGCGGGAGACCTACGACGCGGCGCTCGGCATGTATCACGACCAGGTGCTGATCCCGATCAAGACGCTCGACATCTGGGGCGGCGTCAACGTCACCATCGGGCTTCCCATCATCCGAACCTCGCCCGACCACGGCACCGCCTTCGAACTGGCGGGCAGCGGCAAGGCGAAGCCCGACAGCCTGATCGCCGCCCTGAAGCTGGCCCGCACCCTGGTGCAGAACCGCGCCCGTGCCTGACCTGCCGCCCCCCGACCTGCCTCCCCTGCGCGACGTCATCGCGCGGGCCGGGCTGACGGCGCGGAAGGGCCTGGGGCAGCACTTCCTGCTCGACCTCAACCTCACCCGGCGCATCGCGCGCTCGGCCGGCGACATCGCGCGCTCCACCATCCTCGAGATCGGCCCCGGCCCCGGCGGCCTCACCCGCGGGCTGCTGGAAGAGGGCGCCGCCGAGGTGGTGGCGGTGGAGCGCGACCCGCGCTGCGTCGAGGCGCTCTCCGACCTGGTGGCCGCCTATCCCGGGCGCCTGACGCTCACGCTCGCCGATGCCCTCGGCTTCGATGCCGAGCCCCTGTTCGAGAAAGGCCGCCCGGTCAGGATCGTCGCCAACCTGCCCTACAACGTCGGCACCCCCCTTCTGATCGGCTGGCTCGGCGAACCCCGCTTCGCCTCGATGACGCTGATGTTCCAGAAGGAAGTGGCGGAGCGGCTGTATGCGGCGCCGGGCGACGAGGCATATGGCCGGCTGTCGGTCATCACCGCCTTCAGCCATGTGGCGCGGCGGGTTTTCGACGTGCCGGCCGCCGCCTTCACGCCGCCGCCGAAGGTGGTGTCGACGGTGGTGGAGCTGGAGCCGCGCGCCGCGCCGGTGGCCGACGTGGCCCGGGCCGATCTGGAAAAGGTGACGGCGGCCGCCTTCGGCCAGCGCCGCAAGATGCTGCGCGCCTCGCTCAAGTCGCTGCTGCCCGAGCCGGAGAAGCTGCTCACCGCCCTCGACATCGATCCGACCCGGCGGGCCGAGACGCTGTCGGTCGAGGAATTCTGCCGCATCACGGCCGCCATGCGAAGAGGCGCTTGAGCGCGGCGTCGATGAAGTCGCGGTCCTCCTTGCAATGCGTCGGGTTGCCGGCGCGGTGGCCCCAGATCGAGGGGATCGGCGTGAGCTCGGCGTTCTTCAGGTGCTTCATCTCGGCTTCGTTGTCGGCGACCTGGAAATAGAGGTCGTGGTCGCCCGGCATCAGGAGCGTGCGGGCCTTGATCGACGACAGCGCCTTCGGCAGATCGCCCTGATAGAGGCTGTTGGCGCTGATATCGGCGTTCGACCAGGTCCAGACATGGGCGAGCGCATTGGCCGCGTCGCGGTTGACCCAGGGGCCTTCCCAGTTGTGGACGAGGAAGTCTTCGAGCGACGAATAGCCCATGCTCCTCCACGTCTCCTCGCGATAGAAGGTCTGGCTCAAGGCCCAGCCGGCATAGAGGCGGGCGACGGCGCGCAGGCCCCGTTCCGGCACGCCGTCGAACCAGCCGCCGCGCCAGTGCGGATCGGCCGCCAATATGGCCTTGATCGCCTCCAGGAAGACGCGATTGTGCGGCGCCGTTTTCGCCGAGCCGCAGTTGATGGCGATGCGTTCGACCTGGTCGGGGAAGAGCGCGCCCCAGTGATAGGACTGCTGCGCCCCCATCGACCAGCCGACGGCGGCGAAGACGCGGGTAACCCCGAAGACCTCGGCCATCAGGCGCTTCTGCGCCATCACGTTGTCATAGACGGTGATGGTGGGGAAGCGGTCCTTGTCGAAGGGCGGGGTGGCGTTGGACGGGCTGGAGGAGTTGCCGTTGCCGAAGAGCTCCAGGATGACGATGAAGTATTTGGTCGGGTCGAGCGCGCGGCCCGGGCCGATCATGTGTTCGAGATCGCCGTGCTTCGCCTGGTAGGAGGTCGGAAAGACGATGACGTTCGACTTGGTCCCATTCATCTGCCCGAAGGCCTTGTAGGACAGTTTCATGTCGCGGAAGGTGATGCCGTTCTGCAGGACGACAGAGCCCAGGGAGTGGAGGCCGGCGGTGCCTTCGGTCATGCGAAACTCCGGTGGGTGGTGATGCCCTCGTCCTTCGAGACGGCCTGCGGCCTCCTCAGGATGAGGACTGAATCCGTATCCCTAACCACCTCGTCCTTCGAGACGGCCTGCGGCCTCCTCAGGATGAGGACTGAATCCGTATCCCTA
>Ga0164290_1000570_pt1 | contig 109950 bp, 108 predicted proteins | sample Micstemetagenome_FD_108782 | JGI IMG/M metagenome (GOLD analysis project Ga0164290, IMG submission 108782) | Contaminated culture microbial community from soil near Moab, Utah, USA - Microcoleus steenstrupii SON62 (Illumina Assembly) | ecosystem: Environmental > Terrestrial > Soil > Soil crust...
ACGCTGACGTGGCCGCTGAATCGGCCGCGCTGCAGTCGCTGCAGGTTCGCCAGCAGCTCGGCGTGCAGGCGCTCTCGATTGCCAACCAGCAGCCCAACACCCTGCTCAGCCTGTTCCGTTAAACCTTCCCGCCCCTCGCGGGCGAACAAAGACGGCGGCCCCCGCAACGGGGCCGCCGTTTTCGTTTCCGCTTGCCGCGATCTGGCCCGGCCCTATCTTTTGCGGCAATCGATAACCGGAAAGCCGCGCCGATGCCCCGCCTGCTCAGTCTGCCAGTCATGCTTCTCGCCTCGCTGCTTGCGCTTGCCGGCTGTGGCGGCGTTACCCGGCCCGATCCCGCCGGTCTTGCTGCTTATGGCGCCTTCGACCTGGAAGGCTATTTCCTTGGCCGCTCCAAGGCCTGGGGCCTGTTCGAGCCACGCTTCAGCGGCAATGTGCGGCAATTCACCGTCGAACTGCTTGGCCGGATGGAAAAGGACGAGCTGGTGCTGGAGGAGGATTTCCGTTTCAGCGACGGGGAAATCCAGCGCCGCGTCTGGCGTATCAAACGTGAAGGCGGGCGCTATATCGGCCGCGCTGAGGATGTACGCGGTGTGGCGGAGGGCCGCAGTACCGGCAATGGCTTCCAATGGGCCTATGATATTGCGCTCAAGACCGATAGCGGCAGCATCGATGTGCGCTTTGACGACTGGCTCTACCGCTTCGATGATGACGTGGTGCTGAATCGCGCTGCCGTGCAGAAGTTCGGCCTGGAGGTTGGCCAGGTGCTGATCGCCTTCCGTAAACTGCCATAATTGCTGGATTTTTCCTGCTTTCCTGGGCGGTTGACGGCGCATCCCCCGGCAATTATGGTCCGCCGCGTTGTGGGTCCGTAGCTCAGTTGGTAGAGCAAGCGACTTTTAATCGAGAGGTCACGGGTTCGAATCCCGTCGGACCCACCACCCTCTCCTCCTGCCCTATTCCCACCAGTTCCGCGTCAGCCAGAAGGCCAGATGCGCCAAGCCATAGGCCAGCATGGCGAAGGCGAAGGCGACGCCGAAGACCTTGGCATGGCGCCGCAGGGTTTCCATCTAGAGCGGCTCGATATCGCCCAGCGCCTGTTCGGCGTGGAAGGCGGCAGCGAAGGCCTGCAGGCGGCCGTGCAGAATGGCGGCGCGCATGCCGGCCATGAGGTCTTGAAAATAAGTCAGGTTATGCCAGGTCATCAGCACGCTGCCCAAGATCTCGTTTGAGCGCACCAGATGATGCAGATAGGCGCGGCTATGATTGGCGCAGGCCGGGCAGCGGCATTGCGCATCCAGCGGCCTGGGATCTTCCGCATGGCGGGCGTTGCGGATATTCAGGCTGCCGCGCCGGGTGAAAGCCTGGCCGGTGCGGCCAGAGCGGGTGGGCAGCACGCAATCGAACATATCCACGCCGCGCAAAACCGCGCCCACGAGGTCTGAAGGCTTGCCCACACCCATCAGGTAGCGCGGCCGCTCAGGCGTGAGATGCGGCACCGTATTGTCCAGCGTCTCGAACATCGCCTCCTGCGGCTCGCCCACCGCTAGGCCGCCAATGGCATAGCCATCGAAGCCGATTGCCTGCAAACCGGCCGCTGATTCTGCTCTCAATGCAGGAAAAGTACTGCCTTGGACAATACCGAACAGGCCATAGCCCGGTCGCTCGCGGAAAGCCGTTTTGCAACGCTCCGCCCAGCGTAAGGAGAGCCGCATGGCATCGGCGGCGCGTTTTTCTTCCGCCGGATAGGCCACACATTCATCCAGCTGCATGGTGATGGTGGCATCCAGGTGATCCTGGATTTCCACCGAGCGTTCCGGCGTGAGATCATATTTCGCGCCATCGATATGCGACTGGAAGGCCACGCCGCGCTCGGTGACTTTGGAGAGCTGGCCCAGCGACATCACCTGGAAGCCACCGGAATCGGTGAGGATCGGCCCCGGCCAATGCATGAACTTGTGCAGACCGCCGAGCTTGGCCACGCGCTCGGCACCGGGCCGCAGCATCAGGTGATAGGTGTTACCCAGGATGATCTGCGCGCCCGTGGCGGCCACCGCCTGCGGGGTCATCGCCTTCACGGTCGCCGCCGTGCCCACCGGCATGAAAACCGGCGTGTCGATGCCGCCATGGGCGGTTTCCAGCCGGCCCAACCGGGCGGCGCCATCGGTGGCGAGGACTTGGAACTGCAAGCTCATGGGGGCGCCCTGAACAACAGCGAGGAATCGCCGTAGGAATAAAAACGATAGCCCGCAGTCACGGCCTGGGCATAGAGGGCGCGTTGCTCATCCTGGCCGATAAAGGCCGCCACCAGCATCAACAGGGTGGAGCGCGGCAGGTGGAAATTGGTCATCAGCACATCCACGGCACCAAACTGGAAGCCGGGTGTGATGAAGATATCGGTATCGCCGCGCCAGGGCTGCACCCGGCCAGTGGCGCGCGCCGCCGTTTCCAGCAGGCGCAGGCTGGTGGTGCCCACAGCCACCACGCGCCCGCCGCGCGCCTTGGTCTCGGCAATAGACGCCGCCGTGGCCTCGCTCACCTCGCCCCATTCGGCATGCATGCGGTGGTCCGCCACCCGCTCGGCCTTTACCGGCAGGAAGGTGCCGGCGCCCACATGCAAGGTCACCATGGCGCGCCGGATGCCGCGCGCATCCAGGGCCGCCAGCAGCTCGGGCGTGAAATGCAGCCCTGCGGTGGGCGCGGCGATGGCCCCGGGCGTTGCCGCATAGACCGTCTGGTAATCATCCTTGTCGCGCGCATCAGCGGCACGCTGGGCGACGATATAGGGCGGCAGCGGCATGGCCCCAATGGTCTCAAGCGCCGCCAGCAAGGTGGCGTCGTCACACTCGAAGCGCAGCTCCAGGCCATCGACACCCTCGCCCTTCGCCGCCACTGCTGCAGCAACGCCGGCCTCAAAGAGCAACCGGTCACCAGGCTTCAGCCGCCGTGCCGGCTTCGCCATGGCCGACCACAAGCGGTTGCCCAGTGGCTTGAGCAGCAGGGCTTCCACCGGCACCAGCGGATCGCGCGCACGCCGGCCATAGAGCCGCGCCGGGATCACCTTGGTGTCGTTGAATACCAGCAGATCGTTGGGCTGCAGCAGGCCGGGCAGGTCGCGCACCTGATGCTCCTGCGCCACGGGCGGCCATACCAGCAGGCGCGCGGCATCGCGCGGCGCAACAGGCCGCTCGGCGATCAGCTGCGCCGGCAAATCGAAGTCGAAATCAGATACCAGCATGGCCTTCGGGGCTCAGGCCCCGGCTTCACACATCGGCGGCGACGCGGAGCGTGATGATCTTGTCGGGATCGCTGACCGAGCCATTGTCGCGCTGGTCGCCGCGCTTGATGCCATCGACATGCTCCATGCCGTCAGTCACCTCGCCCCAGACGGTGTATTGCCGGTCGAGGAAGCGGGCATAATCGAAGCAGATGAAAAACTGGCTATCGGCGCTATCGGGGTTCTGCGCCCGGGCCATGGAGCAGGTGCCGCGCAGATGCGGCGCCTCGTTGAATTCAGCCTTCAGATGCTGGCCCGAACCGCCGGTGCCGGTGCCCTTGGGGCAGCCGGTCTGCGCCATGAAGCCCTCGATCACACGATGGAACTTTAGGCCATCGTAGAAATGCAATCGGGCCAGTTCCTTGATGCGCGCCACATGCTTGGGCGCCAGATCAGGCTTCAGCGCGATGGTGACACGTCCGCCCTTGAGGTCCAGGTAGAGGGTATTTTCAAGATCGGCGCTCATGGCATCCGCTCCGTTAAAGTGAGAATTAGGATTTCACGTCGGCGGCAACACGCATCCGCACGATCTTATCCGGGCCATCGACCTGACCGCTACCCGGCGCGCCTTTTTTGATCCGATCAACAAATTCCATGCCCGACACCACCTTGCCCCAGGCGGTGTATTGCCGGTCGAGATGCGGTGCATCGTCTAGGCAGATGAAGAATTGGCTATCCGCGCTGTTCGGATCATTGGTGCGAGCCATGGAAACAACGCCGCGCACATGGCGCTCGGCGTTGAATTCAGCCGGCAACTTCTGGCCTGAGCCACCGCCACCAGTGCCGGTTGGATCGCCGGTCTGGGCCATGAAGCCACGGATCACGCGATGGAACACAACACCATCATAGAAGCCCTTGCGAGTCAGCTCCTTGATGCGGGCCACATGGCGCGGCGCCAGGTCGGGGCGCATGGCGATCACCACGCGGCCCCATTCCAGATCAAGGAACAGGGTGTTTTCCGGATTAACGGTCTGGGCCGGGGCGGCAAAGGGGAAAACGGCCAGCAGGCTGGCGGTCAGCACAAGGAAGCGACGGCGGATCATTCCTGGCCACCTTCCTTGATCGCGGCCACACGCGAGAGCAGGCGCTCGGCCACCCGCGGCGACACGGAGGGTGCCACATCGCCACCGAGCATGCCGATCTCCTTCACCAGCCGCGAGGCGATGAATTGGTGATTGTCGGAAGCCATCAGGAAAACCGTCTCGATTTCCGAATTCAACCGGGCATTCATGCCCACCATCTGGAATTCATATTCAAAGTCAGACACCGCGCGCAGGCCACGGATGATCACCGCCGCGCCAATATCCATGGCAAAATGCATCAGCAGGTTGGAAAACGGCCTGACCTCGAATTCGGTGGCACCGGGCATCAACGGCCCGATCTCCTCACGCACCATGGCAACACGTTCTTCCATGGAGAAAAGTGGTCCCTTGCCGGCATTCACCGCCACGCCCACCACCAGCTTGTCCACCAGCTTGGCGGCACGCTTGATGATGTCGTAATGGCCCTTGGTAACCGGATCGAACGTGCCCGGATAGAGACCGATGCGGGTCTTGCTCATGCGTCGCTTCCCTCTTCTCCCTCCGGCGCATCCTCGGCGCCGCCGTCTTCTGCCTGGCCAGTATCAGCCAGATGCGCCACCGATGCCACCTTCTCGCCCTCACCCAGCTTGAAGATGATCACGCCCTGCGTATTGCGGCCCGCAATACGAATATCTTCCACGGGGCAGCGGATCAACTGGCCGCCATCAGTCACCAGCATGATTTGGTCGCCCTGCTCCACCGGGAAGGTGGCAGCCACATCGCCATTCTTGGCCGTGGTCTCGATGTTGATAATACCGGAACCGCCACGGCCGGTGACGCGGTACTCATAGGCCGAGCTGCGCTTGCCATAGCCCTTTTCGGTCACCGTCAGGATAAACTGCTCGGTGGCCTGCAATGCCGTGAAGCGCTCAGCGGCGAAGTCATTGGGCAGTTCCACGCCTTGCTCGCCTGAGCGGATACGCTCCTGCGCGCTTTCATAGCGGAAGTAGCTGTCGCGCTCTTCCGGGGTGATTTCCACATGGCGCAGGATCGACATGGAGATGACGCGGTCACCATTTGCCAGCTTCATGCCGCGCACGCCGGTAGACGAACGGCTCTGGAAGCTGCGCACATCGACCACCGGGAAGCGGATGCACTTGCCCTGATGGCTGGAAAGCAGGATATCGTCCTGGTCCGAGCAGGAGCTGACAGCAACCAGTTGGTCGTCGGCATCCTCGCCCTCGAATTTCATTGCGATCTTGCCGCTGGCATTGATCGTTACGAAGTCCGACAGATCGTTGCGCCGCACATAGCCCTTAGCCGTGGCAAAGGCGACATGCAGGTCGCCCCAGCTCGCCTCATCCTCGGGCAGCGGCATCACCACCGCGATCTTCTCGCCCTCGGAAAGCGGCAGCAGGTTGACGAAGGCCTTGCCGCGCGATTGCGGCGTGCCAATCGGCAAACGGTAGATTTTCAGCTTGTAGACGCGGCCGATATTGGAGAAGAACAGCACCGGCTGATGCGTGTTGGCCACGAACAGCTCAGTGACGAAATCCTCTTCCTTGGTGGCCATGCCGGAGCGGCCCTTGCCGCCGCGTTTCTGCGTGCGATAGGTGGAAAGCGGTGTGCGCTTGACGTAGCCGGCATGGCTCACCGTCACCACCATATCCTCGCGCTGGATCAAATCCTCGGCATCGGCCTCGAATTCCAGATCCTGAATCTCGGTGCGGCGCGGCACGGCGAAGCGGCTACGCACCGCCACCAATTCGCCACGCAGCAAGGCCATCAGCTTGATGCGGTCGCCCAGGATCGACAGATACTCGTTGATCTGGATGCTCAGCTGCTTCATCTCATCGCCGATTTCGTCACGGCCCAGCGCCGTGAGGCGCTGCAGGCGCAGGTCGAGAATGGCGCGTGACTGGGTCTCGGACAGGCGGTAATGGCCGTCCACCACGCGGTGGCTCGGATCGTCGATCAGCGCGATCATGGCGGCCACATCGGAGGCCGGCCAGAGCCGCGACATCAACTGTTCACGCGCCGTGGCTGGATCCGGGGCGGCGCGGATCACGGCGATCACTTCGTCGATATTCGCCACCGCGATGGCCAGGCCAACCAAAACATGGGCGCGGTCACGCGCCTTGTTGAGCAGGAATCGGGTGCGCCGTGCGATCACCTCTTCGCGGAAATTTACAAAGGCGGCCAGTAACTGCTTCAGGTTAAGCAATTCCGGCTTGCCGCTATTCAACGCCAGCATATTCACGCCGAAAGAGGTCTGCAGCGGCGTGAAACGGTAAAGCTGGTTCAGCACCACTTCACCCATGGCGTCGCGCTTGATCTCAACAACCACGCGCACGCCATCGCGGTCGCTCTCGTCGCGCAGATCGGCAATGCCTTCGATGCGCTTGGAGCGCACCGCTTCGGCGATCTTCTCCACCATCGTCGACTTGTTCACCTGATAGGGAATCTCGGTGATGATGATGGCTTCACGGTCCTTGCGAATTTCCTGGATCACGGCGCGACCGCGCACCACCACGGAACCACGGCCAGTAAACAGGCCCGCCTTGGCGCCGGCGCGGCCAAGTATGATGCCGCCGGTGGGGAAATCCGGTGCCGGCATCACATCCAGCAATTGATCCAGGGTGATGTCGGGATTATCGATATAGGCGCAGGCGGCATCGATCACTTCGCCCAGGTTATGGGGCGGAATATTGGTCGCCATGCCAACAGCGATGCCGTTGGCGCCATTCACCAAAAGATTGGGGAACTGCGCCGGCAGCACCGTGGGTTCCTTGGTGCTGTCATCGTAATTGAGCTGGAAATCGACGGTATCCTTGTCGATATCATCCAGCATCGCTTCCGCGGTCTTATCCAGGCGGATTTCGGTATAGCGCATGGCCGCCGGCGGATCGCCGTCCATGGAGCCGAAATTGCCCTGGCCGTCCAGCAGCACCAGGCCCATGGAGAAAGGCTGCGCCATGCGCACCATGGCGTCGTAGATCGACTGGTCGCCATGCGGGTGATATTTACCCATCACGTCACCGACGATGCGAGCCGATTTGCGGTAGGCCTTGTCCGATGTGTAGCCGCTTTCCTGCATCGCATAGAGGATGCGGCGATGCACGGGCTTGAGGCCATCGCGGGCATCGGGCAGCGCGCGCGAAACGATCACGCTCATCGCATAGCCGAGATAGCTGCGCTGCATCTCCTCTTCGATGGAGATGGGCTGAATATCGTGCGGAAGCGGCGGCTGATCGGTCACGCGATGATAATCCGGGGGTTGGTCTGCGGCGGAAAAGATGCCTCGAATCAACCCCGTCAAACGCGGTGGAATCAGGCCGTAAAAACTAGCATATCCAGCCCCTCAGGGGCAACGCCGGGGGGCCGGTTACCCACCGCCAAATTAGGGGTCGAAAATACCGATTTTCAGCCAGTTCCAGGGGTCTTCGCCACAGGCCACCACCAGGGGGCTGCCCCAGGGCTTGTCAGCCGCGCGATAGAGGCTGCCATCGAGCCGTTTTGCCACCCCGCCGGCTTCCGTCAGCAGCAGGCAGCCGGCCGCATGATCCCAGGGCAAAGCGCGGTTATACAGCGCGTAATGGATCTGGCCTTCGGCCATAGCGAGGTATTCCTGGCCAGCACAGCGCAGGATCATCACGCCAGCCGTGCGGTCCATCCGATGGGCGATACGGGCAGCGAAATCGCGGTCGCCATAGCGGATATTCGGCGCGCCAGACACATGCGCCAGGCTGGGCGGCTTGGGCAGCACGAATTTGCGCAGCGTGCCATCAGCTTCCAGCATCCAGGCGCCCCTGCCTTGCTGCGCCATGCCGGTGACGCCGCGAATCGGATCATGAATCCAGCTCGCCTGGGCTTCGCCATCCTGCACCAGTGTCACCATCACCGCGAAAAGCGGCGAGCCGACGGCGAAATTAGCGGTGCCATCCACGGGATCGATCAGCCAGGCGGTACCGGGCCGGCGTAGGGCATCCATGATCGCCTCATCGGCGCTGGCGGCTTCCTCGCCCACAATCACCGAATCCGGGATCAGCGCCTTCAATTTTGGCGCCAGCCAGGCTTCGGCGGCGCGGTCAGCCACGGTCACCACATCATGCGGCCCGGCCTTGGTATCCACCTCGCCGGCTTTCAGCTTGCGGAAATACGGCAGGATGGTCTGCTGCGCGGTTTCCACCAGCAACTGGTTCACCGCCGCCATATCCACCATGCTCACGCCCCCCGCTCCAGCCGCTTCTGCCAGCGGCCATACTCGCCCGGGCTGAGGCTGACGGCCAGATGCAGTTCGCCGTCTTTTTCGGTCATGCGATGCACTTCGCCATGGCGGTGCAGCCAGGCCAGGGCCGCGCCATCGGCAGCGGCAAGCGTGAGGTCCAATTCCACCCGGTCGTCACCCAGGCGCTGCTCAATCCGCTGCAGCAGGGCATCGCAGCCGCTGCCATCCAATGCAGAAATAGCCACCACGTCTTCCTGGCGGTCAGCCTGATTCAGCAGCGTCTCGCGCTCCTCGGGCTCCAACTGGTCGATCTTGTTCCAGGCCTGCAGCAGCTTATGGCCGCTGGTGCTGTTGATGCCCAGCGAGGCCAGAACAGCATCCACATCGCTGCCCTGAGCCGCCCAATCGGGATGCGCCATGTCGCGCACATGCAGCACCAAGTCGGCGGCGATCACCTCTTCCAGCGTGGCGCGGAAGGCGGCCACCAGATGGGTGGGCAGATCGGAAATGAAGCCCACGGTATCCGACAGGATCACGCGCCGGCCCGACGGCAGCTTCACCACACGCATGGTGGGATCCAACGTGGCGAAGAGCAGATCTTTCGCAAAAACATCGGCCTTGGTGAGCCGGTTGAACAGAGTGGATTTGCCGGCATTGGTATAACCAACCAAGGCAACCACCGGATAAGGCACCTTTTGCCGCGCCCGGCGATGCAGGCCACGCGTGGTCACCACATGCTCAAGCTCGGCCTTGATCTTGACGATACGCTCGCCGATCAGACGGCGATCCATTTCAAGCTGGCTTTCGCCAGGGCCGCCGAGGAAGCCGAAGCCGCCGCGCTGGCGCTCCAAGTGGGTCCAGGACCGCACCAGGCGCGAGCGCTGATAGGTCAGATGCGCCAGTTCCACCTGCAGCCGGCCTTCCCGCGTGCGCGCCCGGGCGCCGAAGATTTCCAGGATCAGGCCGGTGCGGTCGATCACTTTGGCCTTCAGGCCGCGTTCCAGGTTGCGCTGCTGCACCGGCGTGACGGCTGCATCCACCACCACCACATTCACCGGATTGTCGTGGATGAACTGTGCTAGTTCCTCCACCTTGCCCGGGCCGATCAGCGTGGCCGGCCGCCAAGCCGACACATTGATCACCTCGGCATGGCGCACTTCAAGATCGATGGCGCGGGTCAAGCCGATGGCCTCCGCCAACCGGGCTTCCGGTTGGCGCTTCTCGGGCGCAGCGCCCTTCAGGACGGGATGAATGACCAGAGCCCGGCCAGCCCCTTCCGGATTGGCCGGGTTGTCAGTTGGATCGGCCAAGGGATCAGTCGTGCGCGGCGCCGCCACCGGCAGCACCACCAGCCGTGCCACCCGCAGCACCGCCCTGGGCACCCGGATCAAACAGCTGGATCGGACCGGACGGCATCACCGTAGAGATCGCATGCTTATAGACCAGCTGCATATGACCGTCCCGGCGCAGCAGCACCGAGAAATTGTCGAACCAGCTGATGATACCCTGCAGCTTCACGCCATTGACGAGGAAGACGGTGACGGGGGTCTTGGTCTTGCGGATATGGTTGAGGAAAACGTCTTGGACGTTTTGCGGCTTTTCGGCGGCCATCGTTGGACCTTTCTTTTTTGTTGTTCTCGCGTTTTTGTTCTTTTTATTCGGCACTGCAGAAAAGACGAACGGCGAATAAGCACCGATCGTGCAATACCAATGCAAGTAACATAGTGACCAAGTGTGGCAAAACAATGGCCTTAGGCCCTGTTAGCCAAGGCCGCGACCGCGTGCCGCAGTGCTGGAAATTAACCCTTCAAGGCGCCAGATAGGGCGCTGATGCGACCTGGCCCGCCGCCTGGGAATCGGCGTAAACCTCGTAAAGGGCTCGCAATTTCCCCGCCAGAAGACCTGGCGCGCCATTGCCGATGGTGCGGCCATCTAGGCTGGTGATGGGCATCACAAAAGATGTTGTGGAGGTGACGAAGGCCTCGCGGGCGGCGAAAACTTCGGCCGGCGTGAAGCCCCGCTCCTCCACCTTCAGGCCCCCGGCCTTCGCTAGCGCCAGGATGGCCGAGCGGGTGATGCCGCTGAGGATCGCGTTATCCAATTGGCGGGTCACCAGCACGCCATCTGCCGTGACAATCCAGGCATTGGACGAGCTGCCTTCGGTAACACGGCCCTGCGCATCCAGCATCCAGGCCTCGAAGGCACCAGCTTCCTTGGCCTGCTGTTTGGCCAAGGCGGCCGGCAACAGCCCCACACTCTTGATATCACAGCGCGCCCAGCGCTGGTCTGGCGTGGTGATGGCGGCCACGCCCTTGGCTGCCGAGGCGGCGATCTTGGCGAAATCAGCGCTGCGGCCAATAACGATCAGGCTTGGCTTCACGCCGACTGGGAACGTGAATTCCCGCCGCGCGGCGCCGCGTGTCACCTGGATATACAGACTGCCAAACTGCACCCGGTTGCGCCGGATAGTCTCGGCGAAGACAACATGCAAAGCAGCCCGGCTCATGGGATGCGCGATGCGCAATTCATCCAGGTTGCGCTCCAGCCGAACGACATGGCCCTCTTCGTCCACCAGCTTGCCGCCAACCACGGCAATCACTTCGTAGACGCCATCCGCGAACTGAAAGCCGCGATCTTCCGCATGCACCATGGCGCCGCGATAGGGCCGATAACTGCCATTCACATAAGCTACGCGCGTCATCTTGCGTTATCTCCGGCTTAAAAGAATTCCAGGCGGACGGCGAACAGCTTCTCCACCTTCTTAACCGCATCTTTGCGCACAAAGAGGATCAGCCGGTCACCAGCCTCTATCTCATGGTCACCACGGGCGATCACCACTTCATCCGGCCGCACCACGGCACCAATCATGATGCCGGCCGGCAGGTTCAGCTCGCGCAACGGCTTACCCACCAGAGCGCTGGTCTGAATCGCCACCGCCTCCACCACCTCAGCCGCGCCATCGCGCAGGCTGTGAACGCCACGAATGCGCCCCCGCCGCACATGCTGCAAAATCGAGGAAACCGTGGTGGACCGTGGATTCACCACCACATCGATGCCAAGTGAACCGATCAGATTCTCGTAGGCCGGATTATTCACCAGGGTAATGGCGCGTTGGCAGCCGGCACGCTTGGCCAGCAGCGAAGCGAGAATATTCACCTCATCATCATTGGTCAGCGCGATAATCGCCTCCGCGCTGCTGATCTTGGCTTCGTTGAGGATATCCATGTCCAGGGTATCACCCTGGATAACAACAGTATCCTGCAACTGACTGGCGATACTCTCGGCGCGAGCTTTGTTAGACTCAATCACTTTCAGCTTGACCGATTTCTGCGCCTCGATTTCGCGCGCCAGGAACAGGCCGATATTGCCGCCGCCGCAGAGCACGAGTCGTCTCGCCTCACGCTCCTCATGGCCGAAGAGCCGCATGGCGCGTTGCACATGATCAGACATCGAGAGGAAGTAGATTTCATCGCCCGCTTCGAGTGCATCATCGGCTTCTGGAACGATCATCTCATCGTTGCGCACGATGCCGCAGACATTGATATTGAGATCGGGAAACAACTCCGTCAGCTGGCGCAACGGCGTGTTGAGTACCGGGCATTCCTCTTCCAGCCGCACGCCGATCAGGCGCAGGCGATCGCCGGCGAAGGGAATCATGTCGAAAGCGCCGGGCGTGAGGATGCGACGATGAATGGCGCGCGCCACCTCGATCTCCGGCGAAATAATGAAATCTATCGAGATATTCTCGCCGTTGAACAAATCAGACCATTCCGGCTTCAGATAGCTTTGTGCCCGGATCCGCGCGATCTTGGTCGGCACCTTGAAGATGGCACGCGCCACTTCGCAGGCTATCATATTAACTTCATCGGCATAGGTGACGGCGATCAGCATATCGGCATCGGCGGCACCGGCGCGGTCCAGCACATCGGGATGCGAGGCATGGCCGACAATGGAGCGCAGGTCATAGGTCTCCGCCACTTTATGCGCCTGGTCGGGTGACTGGTCGATCACCGTCACCTCGTTGCCCTCGGCAGCGAGCTGGCGGGCTATGGTGGTGCCGACCAAGCCGGCGCCGCAGACGATAACCTTCATTGCTTACCCGCCATTGCGATCAAGATTGGCGACACCAAGCGCCTTCAGCTTGCGGTGCAGCGCTGATCGCTCCATGCCGCTGAAGCTGGCCGTGCGCGACACATTGCCGCCAAAGCGGGTGATCTGCGCCAGCAGGTATTCGCGCTCGAATACCTCGCGCGCATCGCGCAAAGGCAAGGCCATCACCTCGGTCGTGGTTTCAGGACGTAGCGCCACCGGCGGCGTGGCGCCAAGATCGGCGGGCAGCATATCGGCATGAATGGCGCCGCGCTGTTCGCCCGGCATCATGATCAGCAGGCGTGCAATGGCATTGCGCAACTCGCGCACATTGCCCGGCCATTCCGCCGATTGCAGCGCCAGCAAGGCATCCTCGGCTAGGTCACGCTCTGGCACACCCTGGCGCTGAGCTTCGTATTTCACGAAATACTTGGCTAGCAGGGGAATGTCTTCACGGCGATCCCGTAGGCCCGGAACCTTCAATGGCACCACGTTCAAGCGATGATATAAATCCTGGCGGAACAAGCCCTGCTGCACACGAGCAGCCAGATCATGGCTGGTGCCACTGACCACACGCACATCCACCTGCACCCGGCTGCGACCGCCTACCCGCTCGAAGCTCTGTTCGGTCAGCACGCGCAGGATCTTGGCCTGGGTCTCCAACGGCATTTCAGCCAGTTCATCCAAGAACAGCGTGCCGCCATGCGCCTCTTCCAGCACACCCACATGATGAGACCGGGGCTCAGAGCCACCACTTTCCTCAATGCCGAACAATTCGGTTTCCATGCGCTCCGGCGCCATCGTCGCGGCATTCAGCACCACCAGACGGCCCCCGGCGCGGCGCGAACGCGCATGCAGCAGGCGGGCTACCAGTTCCTTGCCCGATCCGGGCGGCCCGGAGATCAGCACCCGGCTGTTGCTCGGTGCCACGCGGTCGATGGACTGGCGCAAGGCATTGATCGCTGGCGACTGGCCAATCATCTCGGCAATGCCACCAGAGCGCTGGCGCAGTTCCTCGTTCTCGCGCCGCAGGCGTGCCTGTTCCAGCGCGCGCTCCACCAGCAGCAGCAGGCGGTCGCTCTTGAATGGCTTCTCGATATAGTCGTAGGCGCCGCGCTTGATCGCCGAAACTGCGGTTTCAACATTGCCATGGCCGGAAATGATGATCACGGGCACATAGGGATGATCGCGCGTGATGCGGTCCAGAATCTCCAGGCCATCCAGCCGGCTGCCCTGCAGCCAAATATCCAAAATCACAGCGCTGGGCCGGCGGGAATCGACCTCGCGCAAAGCGGCGTCGGAATCGCCTGCCATGCGGGTCTCATACCCCTCATCCTCGAGGATACCGCCAATCAGGTTACGGATATCCGCCTCGTCATCGACGATCAGAATGTCACGCGCCATGACCGCCCACGCCAACCATATGTTTTATCGTTTCCGACCCCGAACCGCCCTCTTGCTTCTGTCCTGTCGTCTGGGCGAGCGGCATTCGAATTCGAGCCAAACTACCACTTTTCGCATCCGGATCAAACGCCCTGCCATCCTCCAGGATAATCTGGCCGCCATGCTCTTCAATGATCTTTTTCACGATCGCTAGGCCAAGCCCGGTTCCCTTCGTCCGAGTCGTGACATAGGGCTCAAACAGCCGGCCACGCAATTCAGCCGGCAAGCCCTTGCCGTTATCCAGGATCAGCAACTGCGCTTCCGCGGCCTCCAGTCGTAACTCGAGCTGAATGCGGCCCTGAGGCAACGAAACATCGCCGTCGCGCTCGCGGCCATCAATGGCATCTAGTGCGTTCTGCAACAGGTTGGTCAGCACCTGTGAGATTTGTCGCGCATCGCATTTCAGCCATATTGGATCAACCGGCAGCCGGCTCTCAAAGCGCACATCGGCGCGCGCCACCTGCTGCATGAATAGCGCCTGACGCACGATCTGGGTCAGGTCTTCCTCGCGGTAGACCGGACGCGGCATACGGGCGAAAGCAGAGAATTCATCCACCATGCGACCGATATCGCCCACCTGGCGAATGATCGTATCGGTGCATTGCGCGAAAATCTCTGGATCGGTAGTCACTTCCTTGAGGTATTTGCGCTTCAGCCGCTCGGCCGAGAGCTGGATCGGGGTGAGCGGATTCTTGATCTCATGGGCAATCCGGCGGGCGATGTCGGCCCAGGCGGCATTGCGCTGCGCCGCCACCAGCTCGGTCACATCGTCGAAAGTGACGACATAGCCCAGCAATTCATTACCGGTGATTTCGCGCGCAACCCGCACCAGCAGGGTACGCGCCTCGGCTTCACGGTGCAGCACCACCTGGCCACGCGCCACCTGCTCTGCCGAATTTTCATAGAGATGTGTGAGCAACCCCGCCATCTCGGGCGCCACCTCGTCGAAGGGTTTGCCGACCACATCATCGAAACCCGCAGCCAGCAGATGTAGCGCCGACGGATTGGGCAATGTCACATTGCCAGCAAGGTCAACGCCGATGACGCCAGCCGAAACACCAGCCAGAACCGTCTCGGTGAAACGCCGGCGTTCGTCGAGCTGGCGATTGGCGGCGATAAGTTGGGCTTGCTGCGCCGCCAGCTGCCCAGTCATGCGGTTGAAGGCGCGGCCCAGATTGCCAATTTCATCATCCCCCGGACGCTCAGTCACCCGCACCGCCAATTCGCCGGCACTGATCCGCTCGGCCGCCGTCACCACTTCACCTATCGGCGTGGCAAGACGAGTGGCGATCAACAGGCTGAACCAGATGGAGGCCAGCAGCAGCAGCAGGGAAACCAAAATGAACAAGCCGGCGAAACGCACTTCCAGTGCAGAACGTTCGGCCTCAAGGCGATTATATTGCGCAGCCGCAGATCGCGTCCGCTCCAGATCGGCCAATACCTGACTATCGATGAAGCGGCCAACATACAGGAACACGTCCACAAAGCCATCCAGCTTCATCAGGCCACGCACCCGTTCGTCAGAATCGGCGGCGATGAACACATGCTGGCCGGCAGCGGCATCCTGCAACATGGCATCGGTGATCTGATCTAGGTCGAACTGCATGCCCAAGCGGGTCTGGGCCAGGATTTCCCGGGTCGAAGTGAACACCATCGCTTCGCCCAGACCACGCAACCGCGCCAGAGTGGAGACAGCCTGATAGAACAGGATCGGGTTGCGCACCAGGCGGGGAGCCTCGCGGTTCAAGTCCACAGCCATACCCAGCATGTCGGCACGGATGGTCTTGCGGTGCTCGAGCGAATAGGACTCGGCTACCGCCACCGACGCCTTCACCGCCGTGTTCACTCGGTCGCTGAACCACGTCTGCAAGCCAAGATTGAAGAACAGCACTGCGAAAACAGACATCAGCACCGCCGGCGCCGACGAGACCACGGCGAATAGCACCACCATGCGCGCATGCAGGCGCGAACCAGCAACGCCCCGCCGCCGTTGCATCCACAACATTACCAGGCGACGTGCCACTAGGCTGGTAAGTGCCAGCAGCGCCACCAGATCGCTGAGCAGCACGACCTGGATTTGGCGCGGACTGAGCTCTCGGGTGGCTCCCGGGGTCATCGCCACATAAGTGAGAACGCCCAAAGTGAGGGCCGAGACGGCGACGCCGATCTCCACATACCGCATCACCCTATGGCGCTCTATCCAGGCAATCAGCCGTCGCCACAGCATCATGCCCGGCGCTATGCCGGCTGAGGCTTCCATGGTGGATGGGTCCTGGCTCATTAGGGGCAGTCTATACCACCCCGCAGCGGCTGTTAATCAGCGGGCGGCGGGGGTTATTTCAGCCCTCGGATGACCTGGATGTTATGGTCGCGGATCTTCTTGCGCAGCGTATTGCGATTCAGCCCCAGCATGGAGGCCGCCTTGATCTGGTTACCCCGCGTGGCCGCAAGACTGAGCGAAATCAGCGGGATTTCAAGCTCGCGCAACATGCGGTCATAAAGCCCGTTGGGCGGCAGGTCGTCGCCATGGGCGGCAAAATACTTGGTGATATGCCGCTCGATGGCGCCGGCTAGGGTCTCCTCCTCGCTTGGCTCTGGCGCCCGGCTGGCCTGGGGCGGCTCGGCCAGCTTGTTTTCGATCACCTCCACGCCGATCACGTCCTCGGCGTAAAGCGCGGCCAGGCGGCGTACCAGGTTTTCCAACTCGCGCACATTGCCGGGCCAGCGGTAGCGGCGCAGCCGCTCCATGGCTTCTGCCGACACCGTCTTCAGCGGTAAACCCTGGACATGGGCTTGGTTAAGGAAATGCCGCACCAGATCGGGGATATCCTCGCCGCGCTCACGCAAAGGCGGCAGCCGCAAGGGCACCACGTTCAGACGATAGAACAAATCCTCACGGAACAAGCCTTGATTGACCAATTGGCGCAGGTCGCGGTTGGTCGCCGCCACAATGCGCACATCGGTGCGAATCGCGGTACGGCCACCCACCGTGGTGTATTCGCCCTGCTGCAGCACACGCAGCAAACGAGTCTGGGCCTCAATCGGCATATCGCCGATTTCGTCCAGGAACAGCGTGCCGCTCTCGGATTGCTCAAAACGGCCGGCATACCGCGCATTAGCGCCGGTGAAGGCGCCCTTTTCGTGGCCGAACAGTTCAGACTCGATCAGCTCGCGCGGAATCGCCGCCATATTGATAGCCACGAAAGGCCCGTTGCGGCGCTTGCCATAATCATGCAGTGCGCGGGCAACCAACTCCTTGCCGGTGCCGCTTTCGCCGGAGATCAGCACCGTGAGGTCGGTACCCATCAACCGCGCCATCACGCGATAGATTTCCTGCATCGATGGCGAGCGGCCGATCAGCGGCAGCTTTTCCTCATCATTGGCCGCTTCATTCGCCTCTGAAGGCATTGCCTTCGGCTGGCTCAGGGCGCGCTCAACAACGCGCAGCAATTCCTTCAGGTCGAAGGGCTTGGGCAGGTAATCATAGGCGCCGCGCTCGGCGGCCTTCACGGCCGTGAGCAAAGTCTTCTGCGCGCTCATCACGATGATCGGCAGGTCGGGCCGGATCCGCTTGATGCGGGGCAGCAGATCCAGGCCATTCTCGTCTGGCATTACCACGTCGGTGATGATCAGGTCGCCATCACCCTCCGATGTCCAACGCCACAAGGTGGCGGCATTGCCTGTGGAACGCACCTGATAGCCGACCCGGCCCAAGGCCTGGTCGAGCACGGTACGGATCGAGCGATCGTCGTCAGCGACCAGGATCGTACCTTTGTTGCTCATGCCTGCTCTCCGATCTCGTCTGCCGTCATGGCATCCACCGCAGTGGTATGCACAGGCAGACGCGCACTGAATATGGTGCGGCGCGGGCGGCTGTCGCACTCAATAACACCGCCATGGTCGCCGATAATCTTCGCCACTAATGCAAGCCCCAGGCCAGAGCCCTGCGCTTTGGTGGTCACAAACGCGTCAAACAGATAGGGCCGGATATCTTCCGATACACCGGGGCCGTTATCCTGCACCGTCACTTCCAGCGGCAGATGCAGCCGGTCGCGCGAACCACGCACCGCCAACCGCACACCATGGCGATAAGCCGTTGTCAGCATGATTTCGCCGCCCGGCTCACCATCGATGGCTTCGGCGGCATTCTTGATCAAGTTCAGGAAAATCTGAATCAATTGATCCCGGTTGCCGAAAACCGGTGGTAGCGACGGATCGTAGCGCTCGATGAAACGCACATTCTTGCCAAAGCCGGCCTGGGCCACTTTGCGCACATGCTCAAGCACCTGATGGATATTCACCGGGCCGCGCTCAATCGGGCGCTCATCGGAAAACACTTCCATACCATCCACAAGGGCGCAGATGCGGTCGGTTTCATCACAGATCAGGCGCGTCAATTCGCGATCCGCCGGCGTGGCATTGGCTTCCAGCAACTGCGCGGCCCCACGAATGCCAGAAAGTGGATTCTTCACTTCATGCGCCAGGATCGCCGCCATGCCGGTGACCGAACGGGCCGCGCCCCGATGGGTCAGCTGGCGGTCAATCTTCGCCGCCATGCTGCGCTCATCCAGGCGCAGGATCACATAATCGGTTTTTTCCGGCACAGGTGAGACCTGCACATCCACCAGACGCTCGCCAAGGCGCGGCGTGCCGAGATCAACATCGTATTCCGACACGACGTAGCGATCACGCTGTACCTGCCCAACCAGTTCAAGGATCGGGCTGCCAAACGGCACCACATCACGGATATTCTGCCGGCATAACACGGCCAAGCCGGAATCGAAGAACTGCTCGGCGGCGGGATTGACGTATTCGATGCTGCCTTCACTGTTCAGCACCAGGATTGGATTTGGGATCGCCCCCAGCACCAAGCTGGCATCAAGTTCTGGGCGGGTTTCGGCCGGGTCAGGCATCTTGCTCACGCTGCCAGCCGATCCAGCTGCGGCGCGTAGAAGTCGCGCACCGCGCGCCGCACCGCATCAGGCTGATCGATCTGCATGATCCGGGTGCGGAAATCCGCTGAGCCAGGCAGGCCTTTGGAATACCAGGCCACATGCTTGCGGGCGATCTTCAGGCCAGTCTGGATGCCATAGAAATCCAACATGGCATCGTAATGCTCCAGCACGATGGCCTGCTGCTCATTCAGCGACGGATCGGGCTGGATCGTACCGTCTTTCAGATAGGTCATCACCTGACGCAAAAACCACGGCCGGCCATAGGCGCCGCGCCCGATCATCACGCCATCGGCGCCCGACTGATCCAACGCCGCGCGCGCTTCTTCCAACGTGGTGATATCACCATTCACGATCACCGGAATCGACACGGCCTGCTTCACTTGGCGCACGAAACCCCAATCGGCATGGCCGTTATACATCTGGCAACGGGTGCGGCCATGCACGGTGAGCATCTTGATACCCTCGCCCTCGGCGATGCGGGCGAGTTCCGGCGCATTGCGGCTTTGCTCATCCCAGCCCGTGCGCATCTTCAAGGTCACCGGCAGCTTCACGGCATTCACCGTGGTGGTGATCAGGCTCTTGGCATGCTGCAGATCGCGCATCGGCGCCGAGCCGGCATAGCCGTTCACCACCTTCTTCACCGGGCAGCCCATATTGATGTCAATGATGGCGAAGCCCTTGTCCTCATTCAGTTTGGCCGCCTCGGCCATGACAGGGCCTTCGCAGCCGGCCAATTGCATCGAAAGCGGGAATTCTTCCGGGCTATTCTCGGCCATCTTGAGCGACTGGCGAGACGCCCGCACCATGGCTTCCGAGGCAATCATTTCGGACACGACGAGGCCTGCGCCCGAGCGCTTCACCAAACGGCGAAACGGCTGATCGGTGACACCAGACATCGGCGCGAGGATCACGGGATCCTCTATTTTGACGGAACCAATTTCTATGCTCATTTTTTAGACACTAGCCTTCGCTGCCCACTTGTTGACCATGTTACTGAGGAATTTACTGCGCTGCAACATGAATCGTTGACGACGTTACGATTTGCCTTCCCTCAGCCTGCTCGGCTAGGGTGCCGGCCATGAAACATGCCGTCCTGATCGTTGCCGGGGGCCGCGGCCTGCGGGCCGGCGGTGAAATACCCAAGCAATACCAAATGCTTGGAGGAGTTCCTTTGTTGCGCCATGCGGTGCAGGCTTGTCTGCGCCACGAAGCCATCGACCATGTACAGGTGGTTATACATAGCGACGACCAAGCGCTCTACCATAACGCGATCCGAGACCTGCCCGCTGCCGAAAAATTGGCCGCTGCCTGTTTCGGTGGCGATAATCGCCAGGATTCTGTGCGCCAGGGCCTGGAAGCCCTGAACCGCCTGCCAGAGCCACCGGCCACCGTGCTGATACATGACGCCGCCAGGCCGTTTCTCAAGCCGGATGCCATTGATCGTTTGCTAACAGCACTGAGCCAGACACCTGGCGCCATCCTCGCGGTGCCGGTGGTGGATACGTTGAAGCGCGGCACCCGGCAAGGCCAAATTCAGGGCGGCGCCGACCGCAGCGACCTATGGCGGGCCCAGACGCCGCAGGCCTTCCATTTCGGTGCCATCCTCGATGCCCACCGCGCGGCCATCGGCTTGAATATGACTGATGACGCGGCCGTGGCCGAACAGGCCGGTTTGGCCGTGCAGTTGATCATGGGCAGCGAGGAGAATTTCAAAGTCACCGAGGCGGAAGACTTCGCCCGTGCCGAGCGCCAGTTGCTGCATTCCCTGGGTGATATCCGCAGCGGCCAAGGCTATGACGTGCATGCTTTCGGCGACGAGCCGAGCCGGCCGCTGATGCTCGGCGGCATTATCGTGCCACATAGCCGCTCGCTGGCCGGCCATTCCGATGCCGATGTGGGCCTGCATGCCCTCACCGATGCGCTGCTTGGCGCCCTGGCCGAAGGCGATATCGGGCAGCATTTTCCGCCCAGCGATGTGCGCTGGAAGAATGCCGCTTCTGATCGCTTCCTGGCTCATGCCGCCAATCTGGTGCATGAGCGTGGCGGCGTGATCGCGCATCTGGACCTCACCTTCATCTGCGAAGCCCCCAAGATCGGCCCACATCGCGATGCCATGCGCGCGCGCATCGCGGCGATCTGCGGTCTAGATATCAGCCGCGTCGCCGTGCAGGCCACCACCACCGAAGGGCTGGGCTTCACTGGCCGCCGCGAAGGCATTGCCGCCCAGGCCCTGGCGACCATCCGGCTGCCCATGTGATGCCATCAGTATCCTTCCTGCTCTGCACTTGGTTCGGCCTCGGCAAATTGCCCAAGGCGCCCGGCACCTGGGGTTCACTGGGCGCCCTGCCCTTCGCCTGGGCATTGCAGATGCAGGGCGGGCCACTGGCCTTAGGCATCGCGCTGCTGCTGCTCTGCCCACTGGCCTTATGGGCGATTGGTGATTTCCTCGGGCGCTGGCCCGGCGAAGACCCGCAGGAGATCGTGATTGACGAGGTGGCCGGGCAATTGCTGGTCTTGCTTTTCGTGCCGCCTGATGTCCTGCTCTATCTCATCGGCTTCATATTGTTTCGTGTGCTCGACATCACAAAGCCCTGGCCAGCCTCCTGGGCCGATAGCCAGGTCAGTGGTGCCAAGGGTGTGCTGCTCGACGATCTGTTGGCGGCGGTGTATGGCTGCTTAGGCATGCTTCTCCTCACTCATTTTCTGTGACGCCATGAATGATGAAAATCTCAGCCTTGCCACCCGCCTGCTGGCCGCCTGCCGCGCCAAGGATTTGAAGCTCGTCACGGCGGAAAGCTGCACCGGCGGCCTGATTGCTGGCGCACTGACCGAGATTGCCGGTTCCTCTGATGTGTTCGAGCGTGGCTTCGTCACCTATTCCAACGAAGCCAAATCAGCCAGCCTGGGCGTGCCAGCCGAAATGATCGCCGGGCGCGGTGCCGTGTCGGAGCATGTCGCCCGCGCCATGGCGGAAGGCGCGCTGCGCAAGAGCCTGGCTGATATCGCCATCGCCTGCACCGGCATCGCCGGCCCGGGCGGCGGCTCGGCCAGCAAGCCCGTTGGCCTGGTGCATATCGCAGTGGCGCGCGGTGATGGCGAAACATTCCATGCCGAGAAACGCTATGGCGAGTTGGGCCGCAGCGCCGTGCGCCAGGCAACCGTGCGCGACGCCCTGCAGATGGCGCTAGAGGCTATCGCCGACTAGGCGTCAGCCAATTTGCGCACGTCATTCGACGCCGCAATCGTGCCATCGCGCACAAAGCGCTCGTGGTTGGCATCGATATCATCCAGCCGATAGAGATAATTGACCATCAGCCCAGCGGATTCCTTGAAGCCTTTCTGGGAGCGGTCTCCCAGCCAATTCAGGCGATGCACCTGCGAGCCATTGCTTAAATGGAAGCGCGCCACCGGATCGCGCGGCTTACCCTTGCTCTGCGCGGTGAGTAGATAGCGCGCCGCCAGCCGGGTAAGCGGCGCTTTGAGCGCGGCAACCAACGCCTCTTGCTCGGCCCAAGCTTTGTCGCTGAGCAGATCGGGCAGCATGCCCTTGGAGAAACGCTTGCCCAAAGCCGCCGAGAGCGCATCGCGCTCGGAAGCTTTCACCACATTGGGCAAGCCTTCGGCAATCGCCTCGTTCAGCCAGGCGCGGAAACCCGGGATTGGCGAAAGTGTGGAGAAGGTCTTCAGATTTGGTAATTCACGGCTCAGATCATCCACCACCCGCTTGATCAGGAAGTTGCCGAACGAAATGCCACGCAAGCCGGCCTGCGTATTGGAAATGGAATAGAAGATCGCGGTATCGGCCTCACGCGGCTCCAGCACCGGCTGGTTCTGATCCAGCAAAGCCTGCACGTTACCGGCAATGCCCTTGACCAGCGCCACTTCCACGAAGATCAGCGGCTCCAGCGGCATGCGCGGATGGAAGAAGGCGTAGCAGCGGCGGTCGCTGTCCAGCCGGTTGCGCAGGTCATCCCAACTTTCGATGGCATGCACCGCCTCATAAGCGATCAGCTTTTCCAGCAACGCCGCCGGGCTGTTCCAAGTGATGCGCTGAAGTTCCAGAAAGCCGATATCGAACCAGCCGGTGAACAAATCCTCCAAGTCAGCATCGAGGATCGCGAGCTCCGGTGCCTGCTTAGCAAAGCGGTTCGCATCGGCGCGCATGTCGACGAGGAATTTCACGCCCTGCGGCAAGGCGGTGAATTGCGTCAGCAGACGATGGCGCGCTGGCGTAAGGGAAAGCCGCAGGCTACGCTCGGCCTTGTGCCGTATCACCGGGTCTGCCGCCTTGAGCACGGCAGCAATCGCCGCCTCCACGCCGGCAGGCGTAGCGCCGAAATCACCAACCAGGGCCTTCAGGAAGCTGCGCTTGCCATCCTCATTCAGGCCCAGATATAGCCGGCCCAGGGAGGCAGCCCGAGCGCGGGCGGTCACTTCGCCGCCGCGCTCCTCCAGGCAGTCGCGGAACAGTTTGGTCAGGCGCTCGATATCCTTCGGCGGCAAGGTGCCGTCGCGGCCCAGTTGCGCCGTCTCACCGGCCGAGAAGCCACGCCAGGCATCCACCAACCCGCGCAGCCCCTTCTCCAGCAGATTGACGCTGCGCAGGTTTCCTGTGGGGGGCAAAGCGGCCATGGCGATCTCCTGAACCTACCTCTGGAGCTTATGTCTTTCCGTATAATGCCTGAGCGCGGGCCTCAAAGGCCGCGACCATGCGTCGCACCGCCTCGCCAAAGAGAAGTTCGATGGTTTTTTGCAGGAGGCGGTTGCGGAATTCAAAATCGACAAAGAAATCAATCTCGCAGCCCTGGGGATGCGGCAGGAACAACCAATGGTTCCGCAGATACTTGAACGGGCCATCGCTATAGGCCACGTCGATACGCTGCTTGGATGGGTCCAGGGTCACCCGTGAGGTGAAGCGCTCGCGGAACAGCTTGAAGCCGATGATCAGATCGGCAACCAGCAGCGTCTCGCTGCGCTCGCGGATACGGGCGCCGATGCACCAAGGCAGGAAAACCGGATAATGCTCCACCGCCGCCACAAGGTCATACATCTGCTCCGGGCGGTATGGCAGCACCCGCTTTTCAGCATGAGTGGGCATTACTCTGCTGCGAGCTTGGCGAGACGGGCGGCCTTCAGCCCGGCGAAATCCTCGCCGGCATGGTGCGATGAGCGCGTGAGCGGCGACGCGGCAACGCGCAGGAACCCCTTGGCCAGGCCGAGCGTCTTGTATTCCTCGAATTCCGCCGGCGGCACGAAGCGTTCGACTGCCGCATGCTTGCGGGTGGGCTGCAGATACTGCCCGAGCGTGAGGAAATCCACATCGGCAACGCGCAGGTCATCCATCACCTGCATCAGCTCAATCTTCTGTTCACCCAGGCCCACCATCAGGCCAGACTTGGTGAAGATCGACGGGTCCAACTCGCGGATACGCGCGAGCAGTTGCAGCGAGGCGAAATAGCGCGCACCGGGCCGGATGGTGGGATAGAGGCGCGGCACGGTCTCGAGATTGTGGTTGTAGACATCGGGCTTGGCCTCGACCACGGCCTCGATCGCGCCCGGCTTGCGCAGGAAATCGGGGGTAAGCACCTCCACCGTGGTATCGGGCGAAGCGCGGCGGATCGCCTGGATGGTACGCACGAAATGCTTCGCGCCGCCATCGGCCAGATCGTCGCGATCCACCGAGGTGATGACCACATGATGCAGCCCCAGCTTGCCCACGGCTTCCGCCACATGCTCCGGCTCGTCATGATCAATGCCCATCGGCTTGCCGGTGGCGACATTGCAGAAGGCGCAGGCGCGGGTGCAGACCGCGCCCAGAATCATCACCGTGGCATGTTTCTGCTTCCAGCATTCGCCCAGATTCGGGCAGGCCGCTTCCTCGCAGACAGTGTTGAGTTTCAAGTCGCGCATCAGCTTGCGCGTCTCCGCCACTTCCGGCGAGGTCGGCGCCTTGGCGCGGATCCAATCAGGTTTGCGCAGAACCGGCGTATCAGGCTTATGGGCCTTCTCAGGGTGGCGCAGATTAGATGGCAGAACGGTCACGGCTTCCTCGTCGTACTTTCCGGCGCCAGCACGGCCTCCAAGAGCACATCCAGATCGCCGCGCACCCGCGTATGGGTGAGCCGCGGCTGGGGCAGGATCGCCCGGCGCTCCTGGCTGCCCAGCGACAGCCGCATCACATAACTAGCGCCGTCCAACAGATAGGAAAGCGCATAATGCTTGTGGCTGCCACGCTCCACGGTCACCTCGGCCAGAGGGGGCAATTCCACCGGCCGCTCCGGCACGCCGGGCTCGAACCGCAGCTTCACCTTCATCTTGCGCTCGCCCAAAGCCTCGGCAAAGGCCTCGAAGGGCGCACGGACAACGGCATCGAGATGCACGGAAAGCTCCTCAAAACTCTCGCGGTCGCGCCGCGCCTTGCTATGCGCCAGCCGTTCGGAATCATCGGCATGCTGCGCGTTACGCTTCTCCAGCTCGGCCAGCTTCTGCAGGAAATACTCTTTCATGGCCTTTTAAATAGCACGTTCCCACATCTGCGGCGACCCCAGCTAAAACCCTAGTAATTCAAGGCCTTGCCATAGGCATCCAGCACCGACTCATGCATCATTTCAGATAGCGTCGGATGCGGGAATACCGCATGCATCAATTCCACCTCGGTGGTCTCCAGCGTCTTGGCGATACCAAAGCCCTGGATCAGTTCGGTCACCTCGGCGCCGATCATGTGGGCGCCAAGCAATTCGCCGGTCTTGGCATCGAACACGGTCTTCACCAGACCTTCCGGCTCACCCAGCGCGATGGCCTTGCCATTGGCCAGGAAGGGATAGCGGCCAACCTTGACCGTATGGCCCTTGGCCTTGGCGGCAGCTTCCGTGAGGCCGACGCTGGCGACCTGCGGCGTGCAATAGGTGCAGCCCGGAATATTGGTCACGTTGAGCGGATGCACATCCTTCTGGCCGGCGATCTTTTCCACGCAGATCACGCCTTCATGGCCGGCCTTATGCGCCAGCCAGGGTGGCCCGGTCAGATCGCCGATGGCATAGATGCCGGGCTCCGCCGTGCGGCTGTATTCATCGGTCACCACATGGGTCTTCTCGACTTTGATCTTGGTGGTCTCGAGCCCGATATTCTCCACATTGCCGACGATGCCGACGGCGAGGATCACGCGCTCGACGGTGATCTCGCTTTCCTTGCCGGCCTTGTCCTTCAGCACAGCGATGACGGTGTCGATGCCTTTTTTCAGCGCTGTCACCGTGGTGCTGAGATGGATTTTCATGCCCTGCTTCTCAAAGGCCTTCTTGGCCAGGGCGGAGATTTCCTCATCCTCCACCGGCAGCACACGGTCCATCACTTCAACGACGGCCACTTCGCAGCCGAGCTGGCGGTAGAAGCTGGCGAATTCGATGCCGATGGCGCCCGAGCCGATCACCAGCAGGGATTTCGGCAGGGTCGGCGGCACCATGGCTTCCTTGTAGGTCCAGACCAATTTGCCATCCGGTTCCAGGCCCGGCAGGCTGCGCGCCCGCGCGCCGGTGGCGAGGATGATGTGGTTGGCCGTGAGGTCGGCCACCGGCTTGCCGTCCTTGGTCACCTTCAGCTTGCCCGCGCCTGCAAGCGTGCCATGGCCGTCGAACACCGTGATCTTGTGTTTCTTCATCAAGAATTTCACGCCGCCGGAAAGCTGCGCCGCGACTTTGCGCGAACGCTCCACCACCTTGGCTGTGTTGATCGTGACCTTGCCTTCCACGGTGAAGCCATAGGCTTCGGCATGCTTGATGTTGGAATAGATTTCCGCCGAGCGCAGCAAGGCTTTGGTGGGGATACAGCCCCAGTTGAGGCAGATGCCGCCGAGATGCTCGCGCTCGATGATGGCGGTTTTCATGCCGAGCTGGGCGCCGCGGATCGCCGTGGTGTAGCCGCCCGGGCCGCTGCCCAGCACGATCAGGTCAAAATTTGTGTCGCTCATGGATCACATCTCCTAGAGAGAGCGCGTAATGCCGCCATCCACCCGCAGGTTCTGGCCGGTGATGTAGCTTGAGGCATCGGACAGCAGGAAGCTCACCGCGCCAGCAATTTCCTCCACGCGGCCATAGCGGCCCATGGGGATACGCGCTTTGCGGGTTTCCTTTTCCGGCAGGCTATCGATGAAACCGGGCAGCACATTGTTCATGCGAATGCCCTTGGCGGCATATTCATCGGCATAGACTTTGGAGAAGGCCGCCAAGGCCGCGCGGACCGGGCCTGAAACCGGGAAATCGGCTTCCGGCTCCAGCGTGGCATAGGTGAGCAGATTGACGATGGCGCCGCCGCCCTGGCGAAGCATCACCGGCGTCACCAGCCGCGCCATGCGCACCACGCTGATATGCACCAGCTAGAAGCCCTGCATCCAGGCTTCGTCGCTGATCTCCAGCAACGGCCCCTTGGGCGGATGACCGGTATTGTTCACAACCGCATCGATGCGGCCAAACGTATCCAGCGTCAGCTTCACCAGCTTTTCGGTATCGGCCGCCAGCGCATTGGAGCCCGTGACGCCAACGCCGCCCAGGCTCTCGGCCAGCGTCTTGGCCGCGCCAGACGGTGACATCGCCGCGACCTTATAGCCCTCGGCGCTGAGCTTCTTGAGGATGCCGGCACCCATGCCCTTACCGGCGCCGGTGACAATCGCAACTTTGTCAGCCATTCACTTATCGCTTTCTTCTGACAGGAGGAGCTTTTCTAGCAACGGCTCCTTTTTTCTTATTTATGTCTGCCGCTATTCTTAAAAGCTTTGATCTCTTTTTATCGTAAATATCTTCAAGAGCCGCTTCATACAGCGCATAAGTGTTTAAAAGAAAATCTACATCTACCTCACCATCGTGAGTTCCGATATTACCAACCCACTTCACTGCCATCAGAAATTCTTTAATTCCGTCATCATCTAGTTTGGCTTTTTCAATGCGCTTATGAAGGGTTAAATCCTCAAATTTCCCTTTAGTGGTTTTTGCCTTTTTCGGCACTTTCAATTCATCAAGCAAACGCTCAAGGCTCACTCTTAAGCGATTAACACAAGCGCCATGATCGAGCCAGAACAACTCAAAGGACAGTTGGAGCTCTCTTTTAACTGCTTTGGGAACGCCTTTGGGTATCACAATAATTGGTGGAGCCGGGACCATATGTTCCACTAAAAAGTACGTGTCGAAATCGACATTACCTTCGGTGTCGTAAACCTGCTCCATTTCCATGCTTCCGGAAACGGAAATAACTTCTCCGCAATGCTTCTGGTTACACTGCATCCAGAATGATGCCCGAACAACATCATCAATCGGATGCCATTCCTCGCCACCGTGATGATCCTTTGAATACTGGGGTTCGTGCCTAACCAGAGAACTTGACTTGAAACCCAACCGCCCGTTTTGGCACCGCGGACATGGAAACTCAGGTGGGAAAATTGTTCCACCTGAGTTACTAACCACCATAAAGTGCGGACTCCAAAGATGCATTTGCATTGGCAATCACAGCAGCATGGTCAGCGGGTCTTCGATATAGCCCTTGAAGACCTGCAGGAATTCGGCACCCACGGCGCCATCCACCACGCGATGATCCACCGAGAGTGTGCAGCTCATCACCGTCGCGATAGCCAAGGCGCCATTCTTCACCACGGCGCGCGGCTCGCCCGCCCCCACCGCCAGGATGCAGCCCTGGGGTGGGTTGATCACGGCGGCGAACTCCTTGATGCCGAACATGCCGAGATTGGATACCGAGAAAGTGCCGCCCTGGAATTCCTCGGGCTTCAGTTTGCCGTCGCGGGCGCGAGCGGCAAGGTCCTTGGTCTCGGCCGCGATCTGCGCCAGGCCCTTGCTCTCGGCCTGTTTCACGATGGGCGTGATCAAGCCGTTCGGCGTGGCCACCGCCACTGACACATCAGCATGCTCGTAATAGATCAAGCCGCTATCGTCGTAGGAGCCGTTCGCTGCCGGCACTTTCTTGAGTGCCAGGGCAACCGCGCGCACAACGAAATCGTTGACGCTGACCTTGCTCGCCGCCTTGGCATTGAGCCGGCTGCGGAGATTGAGCAGATCATCCAGTTCGCAATCGATGGTGAGATAGAAATGCGGCACGGTCTGCTTCGATTCCGTGAGCCGCCGCGCGATGGTCTTGCGCATGGACGTGAGCGGTTCGACGCGATAAGGCATCTTGAGCAGATCGGCGAGCTGGCGCGCACCGGGGCCGGACGCCGCTGGCGCCGCCGCCTTGGCCGCAGTAGCCGGAGCTGCCTTGGCAGTACCGCCGGCTATGGCGGCTTCCACATCCGCCTTCACCACGCGGCCATGGGGGCCGGAGCCGGCAACCGCCTTGAGATCGATCTTGGCGTCGCTGGCAATGCGCCGCGCCAGCGGCGAAGCAATCACGCGGTCACCGCTTTTCGCTGGTGCCGCCGCTGCCGCTGATGCAGCCGCCGGAGCGGGTGTGCTGGCAACTGGAGCAGCAGCTTGTACCGGAGCAGGAGCCGCAGCCGGCTTGGGCGCAGGTGCCACGGCGCCGGCCTTTTCATCTTCGCCGCGCAGCGTGGCGATGGGCGTGTTCACCGCCACGCCCTCACTGCCTTCTGGCACCAGGATTTTTTCCAGCACGCCTTCATCGACGGCTTCGAATTCCATGGTCGCCTTGTCGGTCTCGATCTCGGCCATGATGTCACCAGCCTTGACCGTGTCACCCTCCTTGATCAGCCACTTGGCCAGCTTGCCCTCTGTCATGGTGGGCGAAAGCGCGGGCATCAGGATTTGAATGGACATGATGCGGCCTCCTCAGCGATAGGAGACGGCGCGCGCCGCCTCGACAACCTCGGCGACGCTCGGCAAAGCGAGTTTCTCCAGGTTGGCCGCATAGGGCATCGGCACATCCTTGCCGGTGATGCGGATCACCGGGGCATCGAGATGGTCGAAGGCCTGCTCCATGATGCGGGCAGCAATCTCGGCACCAATGCCCGATTGCGGGAAGCCCTCTTCCACTGTCACCAGCCGGTTGGTCTTCTGCACCGAGGCGATGATCGTGGCGGTATCCATCGGGCGGATGGTGCGCAGATCGATCACCTCGGCCTCAATGCCGAGTTCGGCCAGCTTCTCTGCGGCCTGCAGGCAATAACCCACCGAGATGGCATAGCCCACCAGCGTGACATGCTTGCCGGGCCGCGCGATGCGCGCCTTGCCGATGGGCACAACGTAATCATCCAGCTTCGGCACCTCGAAGCTGCGGCCATAGAGAATCTCGTTCTCCAGGAAGATCACCGGATTGGGATCGCGGATCGCGGCCTTGATCAGGCCCTTGAAATCGGCCGCCGAATAGGGCGCCACCACTTTCAGGCCCGGGATATGCGAATACCACGCGGCATAGCATTGGCTATGCTGCGCGCCAACGCGGGCGGCGGCGCCATTGGGGCCACGGAACACGATAGGGCAGCCCATCTGGCCGCCGGACATATAGAGCGTCTTGGCCGCCGAATTGACGATCTGGTCGATGGCCTGCATGGAGAAATTGAAGGTCATGAACTCAATGATGGGGCGCAGGCCGCCGAAAGCAGCACCGACGCCCAGGCCGGTGAAGCCCATCTCGGTGATCGGCGTGTCGATGACGCGCTGCGGCCCGAATTCATCCAGCATGCCCTGGCTGATCTTGTAGGCGCCCTGATACTGGCCCACTTCCTCGCCCATCAGGAACACGCTCTTGTCGCGGCGCATCTCTTCCGACATGCCTTCGCGCAAAGCTTCGCGCACCGTCATGGTCACCATCTCGGTGCCGGCCGGAATATCGGGATCGGCCAGTTCCTTGGCCGGTGAAGCGGCTGGGCTGGTGATCACCGCCGGTGCTGCCGGAGCAGCTGCGGCTGCCGGTGACGGTGCCGGCGCAGCACCTGTCGCCTCGCCTTCGCCACGGATGCTGGCGATGGGCGTGTTCACCGCCACGCCCTCGGTGCCTTCCGGTACCAGAATCTTTTCGACAACGCCTTCATCAACAGCTTCGAATTCCATCGTCGCCTTGTCGGTTTCGATCTCGGCCATGATCTGGCCGGCCTTCACCTGGTCGCCTTCCTTGATCAGCCATTTGGCCAATTTGCCCTCCGTCATGGTGGGCGACAGGGCGGGCATCAAAATCTGAATAGCCATGGGGGTCCGCTCCTATTCGCTCAAGCTTCGACGGTAATGTCGGTCCAGAGTTCCGACGGATCGGGCTCCGGGCTGCTCTGGCTGAAATCGGCGGCCTTCTGCACGATCTCCTTCACATCCTTGTCGATCGCCTTCAGCGCTTCCTCGTCGCAGAGCTTGTTATCGAGCAGCATCTGGCGCACCTGATCGATCGGATCATGCTCGGCGCGCATCTTGTTCACTTCTTCCTTGGAGCGATACTTCGCCGGATCGGACATGGAATGACCGCGATAGCGATAGGTCATCATCTCCAGGATCACCGGACCTTTGCCGGCGCGGCATTGCGCCACCGCTTCGGCACCAGCCTCGCGCACCGCCACCACGCTCATGCCATCCACCTGGCGGCCAACCACACCGAAGCTCTCGCCGCGCTTATAGAGCGCCGGCTGCGCCGAGGCGCGGCTCACCGAAGTGCCCATGGCGTATTGATTGTTTTCGATCACATAGACCACCGGCAGGTTCCAAAGCTCGGCCATGTTGAAGCTCTCATAAACCTGACCCTGGTTGGCCGAGCCATCGCCGAAATAGCAGAAGGTGACGTTATCAGTGCCCTTGTATTTCTGCGCGAAGGCCAGGCCGGTGCCCAGCGGCACCTGGGCGCCGACGATGCCGTGGCCGCCATAGAAATTCTTCTCGCGGCTGAACATGTGCATCGAGCCGCCCTTGCCCCGAGAATAGCCGCCGCTGCGGCCCGTGAGTTCGGCCATCACACCGTTCGGGTCCATGCCACAGGCGAGCATATGACCGTGGTCACGGTAAGAGGTGATCACCGCATCACCCTGCTTGGAGCAGGCCTGCAAGCCCACCACCACCGCTTCCTGGCCGATATAGAGATGGCAGAAGCCGCCGATCAGGCCCATGCCGTAAAGCTGGCCGGCCTTCTCTTCGAAACGGCGGATCAGCAGCATGTCGCGGTAATAGTTCAGCAGCAGTTTGGCGTCGGGCAGCTTCGCCGCCGCCTTGCTCGGGCTTTTCGCCATCGGATTTCCTCCCGGGAAATAACGTCAACCGGAATGGAAGGATGGCAATAAATCGAGCTAAAACAAGGACTTTTTCTTGTTTAACTGAATAATGGTTAATTTAGGTAATTTTTGTTCAAATGCTGCGCTGCTCAACGCCCGAGAATTACCAATTCGCGGTTCGCCAGCAGCCCCAGGGCCTTGTGCGCCTGCTCTTCCAGCATATCGGCATCCAGGCGATCAGCCCGCAGCAGCGATACCCGGCGCTCCAGGGTCTTGCGGTCCGCCGTCACCTCGCCCAACGCCGCCTTGGTATCCTGAATTTGCAGCGTCAGCCGGGTATAGGCGTTCAGGCCATGCTCGCCTTCCACGGCGTGATAGCCGAAATAGGCGATGGCGGCGAAGCAGATCACCGGCACGACGGCGGCGACTGAATGACGTTTGATCTCGCGGAGAGCTCCCATAACTTGAATCGAATCATATCCGAGTCGCAGGGTCAATGAAAAAAGCGAGTCGCAAGGTGATTCCTGCCAGAGAGTCAAAGAGTTAGGGGTATTGGCATCAATCCGATTCTAGGACGGGCGGGATTTGGGCTTTTGCAACCACTGCGCCCCCGCTTATGCTTGCCCCATGCGCCGGATCGATGCCCAGCCGCACCCAGATTGGCCTGCCCATAGCGCCGCCCTTGGCTTGGCCGAGGCGCCCGGCTGGGGCGGCGAGGCTGCCTATATCCTGGAGCCCGAAGAGATCGACGCCCTGGAACTGGCGGCGCAACGGATTGAAGATATCTGTCTGGATGCCATCGGCGCCTTGATCGCCGCCGGCCCCGTAGAGGCTTTCGGCCTGGACGAAACCGCCTGGGCGATGGCAGCCGAAAGCTGGGGGCGGCAAGACAAGAACCTGATCGGCTGCATCGACCTGACCCTGACATCTGAAGGTGCGCCGCGCCTGCTGCGCTATCAGGCCATGGCGCCGCAAGGCTTGCTGGCGGCCAGCGTGGTGCAGGCGGAATGGCGCGAATGTCACCGGCCCTCAGACCGGCAGTTCAACCATATTCACGAAACCCTGGTGCAAGCCTGGCGCCATTTCGGCCTCTATGGCCATCGCGTGCATTTCCTCGACAGCGGCACCGAGCACCAGCCCGCCCTCGCCTACTTACGCGAAACCGCCATGCAGGGCGGCATCGAAACCGTGCTGCTCGGTGCCGAGCAACTGAACTGGAATGGCCGCCGCCTACTGGATCAGGGCCGCCGCCCGATCACCCGGCTCTGCCTGCAGCGGCCCTGGCAAGACCTGAACGTCTCAGCCCTGCTGCGGCCCAGCGGCGTGCGCATGATCGAGCCGGCCTGGAAAACCCTGATTCAAAGAGAAGCCTTCCTGCCCTGGCTGCGCCGGCGCTATCCCGATGAAGCCCTGCTTGGTGCAGCACCGCTCAATGGCCCGATCCTAGGCCTATGGGTGATTGCCTCGAAGCCTTGCGGCCTCGGCATCCGCGACGTGCTGAGCGGCGTACTGGTCCCGCATTACGTCGAAGGTTAGCGGCAGCGCTGCAGCCGGCGGTCGCTCTCGATGGCCTCGTCAAAGGCCACCATGCGGCTGTTGGTATAATCAAGGATATGCATCATTGATGGCCGGTCGGGCTCGTCGCTGGCGGTCAGCGTCACGCGGTCGCGGGCAAGCTTCCAGGTGCCGTCGCGCGGCTCCTCATCCAGCGTGGAGCGGAAATTGCCGTCACGCTCGAACAGGATGAATTCCGCCTCGCATTGCCCCTGGCTCGCGGCCCAGCGCCCCACCAGATCAATATTCTGGGCAGCAGCAAGCTCAGCGGAGAGCACCGCCGCGAGGATCAGGAATGCGGCGGCGGCACGCATGCCTCCTAGCCCCGCTTGAGCGCGGCGAGGCCGGGATACTTGGCGGCGCGGCCAAGCTGCTGCTCGATGCGCAGTAGCTGATTGTACTTCGCCAGGCGATCCGAGCGGGCCAGCGAGCCGGTCTTGATCTGCCCGCAATTGGTGGCAACCGCAAGGTCGGCAATGGTGCTGTCCTCGGTCTCGCCAGAGCGATGGCTCATCACCGCCGTGTAACCGTTCTTATGCGCCAGTTCGACAGCTTCCAGGGTTTCCGACAGCGTGCCGATCTGGTTCACCTTCACCAGGATGGAATTGCCCACGCCTTGGCGGACGCCATCAGCCAGGCGCTTGGGGTTGGTGACGAACAGATCGTCGCCCACCAACTGCACCTTGGCACCGATGCTGTCGGTCAGCAGCTTCCATCCGGCCCAGTCATCTTCGGCCATGCCGTCCTCGATGGAAACAATGGGATAGGCGCCAACCAGATCCTTCCAGTAGGCCACCATGCCAGCCGGATCGAGCACCTTGCCCTCGCCATCCAGATGATACTTGCCATCCTTGAAGAACTCGGTGGAGGCGGCATCCAGCGCCAGCATCACATCCTTGCCCGGCTTATAGCCGGCGGCCTCAATGGCCTGCATCACAAAATCCAGCGCGCCGCGCGTGCTTGGCAGGTTCGGCGCGAAGCCGCCCTCATCGCCCACATTGGTATTGTGGCCAGCCGCCTTCAACTTCTGCTTCAGCGTATGGAACACTTCCGCGCCCATGCGCAGGCCTTCGGCAAAGCTCGCGCCCGCCACCGGCATGATCATGAATTCCTGCACGTCGATGGGATTATCGGCATGGGCGCCGCCATTGATGATGTTCATCATCGGCACCGGCAGCCAATGCGCCGCAGCACCACCCACATAGCGGTAGAGCGGCAGGTCGGCTTCGTCGGCCGCCGCCTTCGCCACCGCCAGGCTCACGCCCAGGATGGCGTTGGCACCCAGGCGGCTCTTGTTCGGCGTGCCGTCGAGTTCGATCATGGTACGGTCGATATCGAGCTGCTCGGCGGCTTCGAGGCCAGACAGCGCATCGAAGATTTCGCCGTTCACCGCCGCCACGGCCTTCAGCACGCCCTTGCCGAGATAGCGCTTCTTATCGCCATCGCGCAGTTCCACGGCTTCATGGGCGCCGGTGGAGGCACCCGAGGGCACGGCGGCGCGGCCCGAGGCGCCGCTATCCAGAATCACATCAACCTCGACGGTGGGATTGCCCCGGCTGTCGAGAATTTCCCGCGCCACGATGTCGCGAATGCCGCTCATGATGGAATACCCCTGGAAGGAATGGAAAACCGGGCGAAGGGATAGCCCGGCTGCATGCTTCGAGCAAGGCCGGGACCAAATCATCTTGACGACTGCGGCATTGCCGCATATTATTGGTGCATGCAGGCGGTCGTCGAAACAGCCGATACCTGTCGGACGCCAAGCTAGCCGGGCTAACCGAGGCCGAGCGCCGGAAAATCGTCGATCTCGCTGCCCATGACCCGACCACCGGAGATCGAATTGAGGGCGCTGGCGGGGCCCGGAAGCTTCGTGTCGCCGGCCGAGGCCATGGCAAGAGCGGCGGCTATCGCGTGATCACATATTTCGGCGGCGGAGACATTCCGGTGTTCCTGTTGGCGGTGTTCGGCAAGGGCGACAAGGTCAACCTGAGCAAGGCCGAACGCAATGAATTGAAGAAGGAGTTGCGCGGATTGGCGGACGATTATCGCGCAAACATCGCGATCCGCAGCAAGCAGAAACGTTAGAGAGGTGCCCTATCTCCAAGGCTGGTGAACGATTGCTGCGCAGCGTGCGCAACGCCCGCACCTACGCGCGCGGTGAAGTTACGCAAGGCTTCGTCGCGCATGTACCCGATGTGATTGATGTTAAAGCGGTGCGGAAAAAGATCGGCATGACTCAGCGCGAATTTGCTGACCGTTTCGGCTTTGGCTACGACGCCGTTCGGGAATGGGAAGCCGGTCGCCGCAAGCCGGAACGCGCCGCCCGGGTGCTGCTGACCGTGATCGGCTATAAGCCAGATGTGGTGCGGGAGGCGCTGGAAGATAGTCGTAACAAAACATGAATTGAGATGAACAATGGATACAGCAATTATTGTGGCAATAATCTCAGCAGCTGCCGCTCTGATACTACAGGCAATATCTTCTTATCTAACAAAATCAAGGGAACGCGAGGCAGATTGGCGCAAGCAAAGGCTGGAGTATTACAGACGGTATTTTGAATTGCTGAATAAGGTTGTCGCTACGAAACCAAGTGACAATGATCGAAAAGAATATGCAATCGCCTCTAGCGCTTTATACCTTGTCGCGCCAAACGAAGTGATGCTCGCTATGAGAAAATTTCAAGACAACAATACTGCCTCAGAAGAGAGGAAGCAAAAGTTACTGGGCGATATAGTTTGGGTGATCAGAGAAGATCTCGGCTTTCCTCCTGCCGACGATAAGAATGGGTTCGATGTCCGTCTTTGGGGCATCAAACCCTAAAAGTTAGGAGGCTGGCCTTACGCCTCAATACGCCTTCGCCAGATGGTCGAATTCGATAAGCTGCTCCAGCACCATTTCCATCTGATCGAACGGCACCATATTGGGGCCATCGGACGGCGCTGAATCCGGGTCCTTATGGGTTTCCATGAACACGGCCGCCACGCCGATGGCCACGGCGCCGCGCGCCAGCACCGGCACGAAGCGGCGGTCGCCACCCGAGGTGGTGCCGCGCCCGCCGGGCTGCTGCACTGAGTGCGTGGCGTCAAACACCACCGGGCAGCCGGTCTCGGCCATGATCGGCAAGGCCCGCATGTCGTTCACCAGGGTGTTGTAGCCGAAGCTGACACCACGCTCGCAGAGCAGCACATTGGGATTGCCGCAATGGTCGAATTTCTCGACCACATTCTTCATGTCCCAGGGCGCCAGGAACTGGCCCTTTTTCACATTCACCGGCAGGCCGGTATTGGCCGCCGCGATCAGCAGATCGGTCTGGCGGCAGAGGAAGGCCGGAATCTGCAGCAGGTCCACGCTGTCGGCCACCAGGGCGCATTGCTCGGGCGCATGCACATCGGTGATCACGGCGATGCCCAGCGTGTCGCGAATCTCCTGGAAGATCGGCAGCGCGTTCTCCAGGCCAAAGCCGCGATTGGAGCGGATCGAGGAACGGTTCGCCTTATCAAACGATGACTTGTAGATCAGGTTGAGGCCGAGCTTGTCGGTCAAATCCTTCAACTCGCCCGCCATGTCCAGCGCATGCATGCGGCTTTCCATGGCGCAGGGGCCGGCGATCAGCACCAGCGGCAGATCGTTGCCGATCTCGAATTCGCCAACCTTGACGTGGCGGATGGGGGGCAGGTTTTCGGTCTGGGTCATGGCCACCAGTCTATACCAAAGCGCGCTTGTTCGACCAGACATGATCAAACCAGGGCGCGATCAAACCAGACGCGATTGCTCCAGGGCCGCCTTCACGAAGGAGGCGAAAAGCGGATGCGGGGCGAAGGGCTTGGATTTCAGTTCCGGGTGGTATTGCACGCCGATGAACCAGGGATGGTCTGGGAATTCCACGATTTCCGGCAGCAGGCCATCGGGCGACATACCGGAGAAGACCAGGCCGCATTGCTCCAGGCGGTCGCGGTAGCCGGTATTCACCTCGTAGCGGTGGCGGTGGCGCTCGGAAACCGACAGGCCACCATAAATATCGGCCACGCGGCTGCCGGGCTTCAAGGCTGCCTGATAGGCGCCGAGCCGCATGGTGCCGCCGAGATCGCCGGCCTTGGAGCGGGTCTCGAGCTCGTTGCCGCGCATCCACTCGGTCATCAAACCAACCAGCGGATTGTCGCAGGGGCCGAATTCGGTGCTGGAGGCGCCGTGAATGCCCGCCAGATTGCGCGCCGCCTCGATCACCGCCATCTGCATGCCGAAGCAGATGCCGAAATACGGCACGCGGCGTTCGCGGGCGAAGGTGGCTGCGCGGATCTTGCCTTCCGAGCCGCGTTCGCCGAAACCGCCTGGCACCAGGATGGCATGCACACCATCCAGCGCCTGCACGGCGGTCTCATCCTTCTCAAATATCTCGGACTCGATCCACTCGATATTGACGCGCACGTTGTTGGCAATGCCGCCATGGATCAGTGCTTCGGCCAGTGACTTATAGGCATCCTTCAGGCCGGTATATTTGCCCACGATGGCGATACGCACCTCGCCTTCCGGCACCGTGATGCGGCGCACGATGTTGCGCCAGGGATCGAGATTGGGCGAGGCCTCGCCGGCAAGCCCGAAAGCCTTCAGCACCTGCACATCCAGGCCGGCCTCGTGATAAGCCAGCGGCGCTTCGTAGATGGTGGCAACGTCGAGTGCGGGGATTACGGCTTCCTCGCGCACATTGCAGAACAGCGCCATTTTCTTGCGATCACTGAGCGGAATCTCGCGGTCGGCACGGCAAAGCAGCAGATCTGGCTGGATGCCGATGGAGCGCAGTTCCTTCACCGAATGCTGGGTCGGCTTGGTCTTCAATTCGCCGGAAGCGGCGATGAACGGCACCAGGGTGACATGGATATAGATCGCGGCACCCCGGCCTACTTCCAGGCCGAACTGGCGGATGGCTTCCAGGAAGGGCAGGCTCTCGATATCGCCGACCGTGCCGCCGACCTCGACGAGCATGAAGTCGACCTTCTCGTCGTTATCGGCGCCAATGAATTCCTTGATCGCATCGGTGACATGCGGGATCACCTGCACGGTGCCGCCAAGATAATCGCCGCGCCGTTCCTTGGTCAGGATGGTCTGGTAGATGCGGCCGGTGGTGACATTGTCGCTCTTGCGCCCGGGCACGCCCGTGAAACGCTCGTAATGGCCAAGGTCGAGATCGGTCTCGGCGCCGTCATCGGTAACGAACACCTCGCCATGCTGATACGGGCTCATGGTGCCCGGATCGACGTTGAGATAGGGATCGAGCTTGCGCAGCCGCACGCGGTAGCCGCGCGCCTGCAGCAGGGCGCCGAGCGCCGCTGATGCCAAACCTTTGCCAAGCGAGGAAACCACGCCGCCGGTGATGAATACGAACCGCGTCATGGGCGTCCTGTATAATCAAAAGCGGACCCTGGCGGAAGCCTTGTCCGCCCAAGCACGCGCTAATTTTAAGTTACGGGTTTAAGCTTCTGGCTCAATCACTTACTGAGAGAGCGGAACCGCCGGGCGGGTCGGCTGGGCCGGCGTAGCGGGTGCCGAAGAACCGGGCTGGTCGAGAATCGAGCGCGACTTCGAGGGGCCGCCGGAGAGAATCGCCAGAATAATGCTGGTGCCGACGAAGCAGGTGGCCAGGATCGCCGTGGTGCGGGTGAGCAGATTGGCTTGGCCACGGGTGGAGAATAGGCCGCCGCCACCGCCGCCGATGCCCAGCGCGCCGCCTTCGGAACGCTGCACCAGGATCACGCCGATCAGACCCACGGCCAGCAGCAGATGCACCACAAGGATAAAGGTTATCATCTCGTCCTACTCCGATACCGGTCACTTAGACCGCTTTGGCGGGGCTTTTACACCAGCAGGCTGCCGGGGGGAAGCCCCCTCGTCGTAGCTGTGCACGCAACCCCAGGGATCGGTCACGATCCAGTCGCCGTTTTCGGCCTTTTCCGCATAGACCGGCCCCACCGGCACCTTGCCGTTGCCGCCTGGGATATCAAGGATATAGGTCGGCTGAGCAAGGCCGCTCAACCGGCCACGCAGGCGGGTCATCAGCGCCTGGCCCTCGGCCAGCGACACACGGAAATGGCTGGTGCCACGCGCCTTGTCCAGGTGATTGAGGTGATAGGGCTTCACCCGAGCCGTCAGCATGGCGCGGAACAGATCGGACAATGCTGCTTCGCTGTCATTCACGCCGCGCAGCAGCACACTCTGGCCTAGCAAAGGCAGCCCGGCCCGGCTCAGATCGGCGCAGGCCCGCCGTGCCTCGGGCGAAAACTCGCGGGCATGATTGGCATGCACCACCACATAGACCGGCTTCTCGCCCTGCAACGCCGCCACCAGTTCGGGCGTGATGCGTTCGGGGTCCACCACCGGCACGCGGGTATGGATGCGGATGATGCCCAGATGCGGAATGGCATTCAGCTTTGCCATCACCTCGACGAGCCGGCGAGCAGACAGGATCAGCGGATCGCCGCCGTTGAGGATCACCTCAAATACCTCAGGCCGCGCCGAGATATAGGCGATAGCCGCATCCAGTTCAGCACCGCTGAGGCCCTGGTTGCCCGGGCCCACGGTTTCGCGGCGGAAGCAGAAACGGCAATAGACCGGACAGACATTCACCAATTTCAGCAGCAGCCGGTCAGGATAGCGATGCACAATGCCGGGTAGCGGCGAATGCGCGGCATCGCCAATCGGATCGGCCAGTTCCTCGGCTAATTCGTTGAGTTCCTCGATGCTCGGATCAAATTGTCGGGCGATGGGATCGTTCGGATCGGTCGGGTCGATCAGCGCGCGTATGGCGGGCGTCACCGCAACAGCAAAGCGCTCGGTCACGCGCTTCAGCGCGGCCAAGTCAGACTTGCTATCGAGTTCATGCGCGCCCAAGCAACTTACCCTTTCGCTGCAACAATCGGCCAGAAATCGGCGGCCTTCAGGCTGGCGCCGCCCACCAGCGCGCCATCCACCTCAGCCACCGCCATCAGCGCCTTGGCGTTATCGGGCTTCACCGACCCACCATAGAGGATACGGAAACCGGCGCCGTCATCAAACCGCGCCCGCAGTTCCTGGCGGATCAGCGCATGCACCTCGGCCACCTGTTCCAGGGTTGGCGTGCGGCCCGTGCCGATGGCCCAGACCGGCTCATAGGCTATCACGGAATTGGTCGCCGTGGCGGTATCGGGCAGCGAGCCGCGCAATTGACCGGCCACCACCTTCAGCGTTTCGCCGGCATCGCGCTGTGCCAGGGTCTCGCCGATGCAGACAATGCTGATCAGCCCGGCCCGGTGCCCGGCCGCCGCCTTGGCTCGCACGGTGGCGTCACTCTCGCCATGATCAGCCCGGCGCTCGGAATGGCCAACGATCACATAGAGGGCGCCGGCTTCCCACAGCATCTCGGCGGCGATATCGCCGGTATGGGCGCCGCTGGCCTTGGCATGGCAATCCTGGCCGCCCACACTGATGCCGCTGCCAGCCAGCCAGCCAGCCAGGCGCGCCAGCAGGGTGGCCGGCGGGCAAAGCGCCAGCTCGGCAGCCGGCCTTTCGGCCGCCACCCGGGCCGCCAGGGCGCGGGCTTCCGCTTCGGCCATGGCGCCTGAGCCGTTCATCTTCCAATTGCCGGCGATCAGGGGCTTGCGCGCCTGGGTCATATGGCTTCACTCCTGCTGAAAAATCCGCGTTTCTCTAGCATCTTCCGGGCAAAACGCAAAGTTCCGCATGGCTTGCCCCGCTTGGCGCCGCCCTTTAGTATCCGCCGGCTTCGATTTTTGCTCGAATTCAGGTGGTACATGCTTGCTCAAATGCGCAAAGGCGCTGGTTCCTGGGTCGCCAAAATCCTCATGCTGCTGCTGGTGATTAGCTTCGGCGCCTGGGGTATCGGCGACTACGTCCGCACTTCCACCCCCCCGGTAGCCAAGATCGGCAACCAGGAGATCAGCGCCGTGGAATTCTCGGATGCCATGCGCCGCGAGGGCCAGCAATTATCGCGCCGGATTGGCCAGCCGCTGAACCGTGAGCAGATGCTGCAATTCGGCCTGGATGAGAGCGTGCTGGCCGGCCTGATCGCCGCCCGGGCCTATGAGCAAGCCGCGATCAAGCAGGGTCTTGCCGCCACCCAGGGCGTGGTGCGCGACTACATCATGCGCGCCGATACCTTCAAGGGCACCAACGGCCAGTTCGACCGCCTGCGCTACGATGCCTTCCTGCGCAACGAAGGCTATTCGGAAAGCATGCTGGTGGAACTGGTGCGGCGCGATCTGCTGCGCGAGCAATTGCTTGGCAGCCTGCTGAGCGGCGTGGAAGCCATGCCGACCCTAGCCGTGGATACCATCCTGGCCTACCGCCTGGAAACCCGCGTGGCGGATTATATCCGTATCGAGGCGGCCAAGCTGCCGGCGCCGGCCGCGCCAACCGACGCCGAGATCGAGGAATATTACAAAGCCAATCCGGCCCGCTTCAGCGCGCCTGAGCGCCGCGATATCGGCTTCGTTTCTTTCACTCCCACAAGCCGCGCGGGCGAGATCGCCGTGAGCGAGGAAGAGATCAAGGAAGAATACGAAGCGCACAAGGCCGATTATGTGACGCCGGAGCGCCGCCAAGTGCAGCAGGTGGTGTTCAACACCGAGGACGAGGCCAAGGCGGCCCGCGCTGCGGTGCTGGCGGGCGAGGATTTCGTCGCCATGGCGGCGCGCACGCGCCAACTCAAGCCGGCGGATGTGGATCTTGGGCTGCTGCAGAAGGAACAACTGCCCGCCGATCTCTCCGGCCCGGCCTTCGCACTGACCCAGGCTGGCATCGCCGAGCCGGTGAAGAGCGCCTTCGGCTGGCATTTGCTGCGTGTGGTGGAAATCAAGGCCGGCAGCATCACCGCGCTGGCCGAGGTGAGCGAGAAGCTGAGACAGCAGGTTGCCTTGTATAAGGCTGGCGATGCCTTGCTGAAGCTGCGGCCGCAGGTGGAAGACCTGATCGCCAGTGGCGCGCCATTAGAGGATATCGCCAAGGCGCAGAAGGCCAATCTGAACACTTTGGCCGGCTTGGATGCGCGCGGCCAGGATGCGAGCGGCAAGGCCATTGATGGTTTGCCAACCACCCAGCCGGCTTTCCTGGGTGAAGCCTTCCAGCTGGCCGAGAAGGTTGATCCGGTGATCCTGGATCAGGCCGATGGCGGCTTCCAGGTTGTGCAGGTGATGGCGATCAAGCCGGCGACGGTGAAGCCCCTGGAGGAAGTGCGCAATGAAGTGGTGGCGGCACTCACGGCGATCAAGCGTTCCAGGGCCGCCGATCAGATGGCGATGCAGATCGCCGAACGTCTGCGTGCCGGTGGTGACCTGCTGAAGGAAGCTCAGGCATTGGGCGTGGTGGCGCAAACCACACCGCCGCTCAGCCGTGGCGGCCAGCCGGCCGACAGGGCCTTGAGCCCTTCGGTGGTGAGCCTGCTATTTGCTGCCAAGCAGCCCGGCGAAGTGGCAGTTGGCCCGGCCAGCACACCAGGCGATGCCATCGTGGCCCGGCTTGGCCGCATCGTGCCGGCGGATGTTGCCGCCATAGCGGCCCAGCGTGACCGCGCCAGCCAGCAGCTCACGCAGGGCCTGATCGGAGAACTGGAAGAGCGCTACCGCAAGCAGGTCGAAGCCAGCCTTGGCCTCAGCATCAACGCAGCGGCGAAGGCCCGCGCCTACTGATCGGCATCCCGGTATGAAGCTCACGCCCGATTACGCGGAATTCGCCCGGCGCTACATGGCCGGTGAGGCCCAGGTATTATCCACCACCCTGGTGGCGGATCTGGAAACGCCGGTTTCCGCTTTCCTTAAGCTGGCCGATGGCAAACCATTCGCCAGCCTGCTGGAATCGGTTGAAGGCGGCGCCACGCGCGGGCGCTATTCGATCATCGGCCTGAAGCCCGATCTGCTCTGGCGCTGCAAGGGCACCAAGGCTGAGATCAATCGCCGGGCGCGTTTTGATGCCGAGAGCTTTGAGCCCTGCGCCGAACCTGCCCTGCCCGCCCTGCGCCGCCTGCTGGCCGAAAACCATATTGACCTGCCGCCGCATCTGCCGCCCATGGCCGCCGGCATCATCGGCTATATGGGCTATGACATGATCCGGCTGATCGAGCCGCGCGTGCCCGATGCCAATCCCGATCCGCTGAACCTGCCCGATGGCCTGATGATGCGGCCAACCTTGATGGCCGTATTCGATTCCGTGCTGGACGTGATTACGCTGGTGACACCGGCACGGCCGCAGCCGGGCATGGATGCCCGTGCCGCCTATAATCTTGCCTCGGAGCGGCTAGCCGATGCGGTGAGCGATCTTGATCGCCCGCTTGGCGCAGTGCGTGAGCAGATCGCCGATCTCGACGCCCTGCCTGAGCCAGAATCCAATATGTCCCCCGATGATTATCTGGCGATGGTGGCGAAGGCGAAAGAGTACATTGCCGCGGGCGATGTTTTCCAGGTGGTGCTGTCACAGCGTTTCTCGCTGCCTTTCCGCTTGCCGCCCTTCTCGCTCTACCGCGCGCTCCGCCGCACCAATCCCTCACCCTTCATGTTCTACCTCAATCTCGGCGGCCCCTGCCTGGTCGGCTCCAGCCCTGAGATTCTGGTGCGGTTGCGCGACAATACGGTCACCGTCCGCCCCATCGCCGGCACTCGCAAGCGCGGCGCCACGCCAGAAGAAGACACTGCTTTGGCCGCCGACCTGCTGGCCGATCCCAAGGAATTGGCGGAACATCTGATGCTGCTTGATCTGGGCCGCAACGATGTGGGCCGCGTGGCGCAGATCGGTTCGGTGCGCGTGACCTTGCGCAACACCATCGAGCGCTACAGCCATGTGATGCATATCGTGTCCAATGTGGAAGGCAAGATCCGGCCAGAACTGGATGCGCTGGATGCGCTGTTTGCCGGCTTCCCCGCTGGCACCGTCTCGGGCGCGCCAAAAGTCCGCGCCATGGAAATCATCGATGAACTGGAGACCACACGGCGCAGCTTCTATGCCGGCGGGGTGGGCTATTTCTCCGCCAATGGCTCGATGGATACCTGCATCACGCTGCGCACCGCCCTGGTGAAGGACGGCATGATGCATGTGCAGGCCGGCGCCGGCATCGTGGCCGATAGCGACCCGATGTCAGAGCATGTCGAATGCGTGAACAAGGCCAAGGCGCTGATGCGCGCCGCCGAAGAGGCTGAACGCTACGCCCAGCGCCGTGGCCGCGGACAATAAGCAACAGGGACAGACAGCATGACGTCGTTCAAATCCATTCGGGCGCGAGCGGCGAAACGCAAGGGCGGCGACAAGGCGCTGGCTGCACTGCTGCCTAAGGCGCCTGATCCCAAGGTGCTCGCCAAACTCAGTGACGACCGCATCCTGGCCGAGATGACCAAGCGAATTTTCTGCGCTGGTTTCGTGTGGAGCGTGATCGACGCAAAATGGGCTGGCTTCGAAGCCGCCTTCCTCGGCTTCCAGCCAAAGAAGCTGCTGCACAAGCCCGATGAATTTTGGGAGAAGCTGACCAGCGACACACGCATCGTGCGCAACGGCCAGAAGATCATGACCGTGCGCGCCAATGCGCAATTCATCACCGACATCGCCGCCGAACATGGCAGCTTCGCCAAATTCCTCGGCGCTTGGCCGGTTTCGGATCAGGCCGGCCTGCTGGAATTGCTGGCCAAGCGCGGTTCCCGGCTTGGCGGCAATACCGGACAATACCTGCTCCGTTTTCTGGGCAAGGACGGCTTCGTCACCTCCAGCGACGTGATCGCCTGCCTGCGTGATGCCGGCGTGGAACTGAGCCAGACGGCAAGTTCCAAGAAAGATCTGCGCAAGATTCAGGATCAGTTCAATCTCTGGGCCAAGGAATCCGGCCTGCCCTACATGCATCTGTCGCGAATCTGCGCCATGTCGGTTGGGCAGAATTACGACCCAGAGGCGCTGAAAAAGATGCGCGGCGAGGAATGAGATTGATAAGAAGATAAAACGCGCAAGACGGGTTTTGTATTGCTGCTTAATGTTGCCGAACGTGGAATTTGCGCTAGCTTTCTGGGTAATCTGCGTGAAATAATCCACAACCAGGAAGAATTCCTAGGACGGACCCTCAGATGCGCTTTGCCGAACATATCGACGAGCCAGACCTTCGCTGGCTCTACCTCTACTGGCTGAAGCGCAAAGCCGGGCGCTTCCCGCCGCCCCGTGACCGCATCGATGCGGTGGATCTGCGGCATTTGTTGCCGAACATCTTCATCATTGAAGTTGACCATGCCCAGGAGCGTTTCCGCTATCGTCTCGCCGGCAGTGAAGTGGAGGCGCTGGTGCTGACCAAGCTGCATGGCCGCTGGCTGGATGAAGCCGTGATCAGCCCGATGCGCGAGTTCTTCGATGAAGGATTCTGTATCTCGGCTTTCCAGCGTAAGGTGCATTTCCGCAAGAACACCATGCATCTCACCGGTCGGCCCTATATCCGCTATGCCCGCATCCTGCTGCCGCTGTCCAATGACGGCGAGCGGATCGACCATCTGCTCGGCTGCATCAAGATCGATCAGCGTTTTGCACGCGGCAATCCCAGCGCGGTCTCGGAAAGCGAGATCACGATTGCCGATATCGCCTCCTTCGAGCTCGACGCCTATAGTGAAGCCGAGCCTACCGAGAAATAATCTCGCCTAATTTGAAGCCACCCGCTCGGGGCTGCGGTTGCGCAGGATAGTGGTGACCGGCACTAGGCTGAAGCCACGCGCTTTCGCTTGCACCACCCAACGCTCTAGGGCCTCCAGCGTGGCGCCATGGGGATGGCCGATACCAATGGCATCGCCATTGGCCCGCGCAATACGCTCCAGCGCCGCCAATTGTGCCGCCACACCACCCGCCTGGCGTTCGTCATCCAGGAACAGGTCGCGCCCCGTGGCCACCAGACCGCGCTTGGCAGCCAGCGACAGGCCAGCGGAATGTGGCCCGGTATGACTATCAAGCCAGAAGCGACCGCGTTTCTGCAATTCATCCAGTACAATGGCCATGCCGCGCGGATCGGCGGTGAAGCGGCTACCCATATGGTTGTTCACACCGGCATAATCGTCGAAACGATCCAGGCTCCAATTGAGCCTGCGGCGCAATTCCGCTTCATCCATACCAACGTAAAGCGCGTTCGGGCCTGGATCGTTGCGCTTGGCATCGAGCGGCTCCATCGGCAGATGCAGCATCACTTCATGGCCCTTGGCTCGCGCCGCAGCACTCTGCTCAGCAAGCTCATTGGCGTAGCTCATGAACGACAGGGTAAGTGGCCCCGCAATATTGGCGGCACGCGCTGAGTTGCGGCGATCAAGCCCCATATCGTCGATGATGATGGCGATATAGGGCGCCCTGGCATCGCTGGGTGTTGGTGCCGCCAATTGGCGCCAGCGTTCGGTGCCGGAGTGCGGTATTGTATGTGGCAAGGTTTGCGGTGGCACCGGCAGGGCGGCGGGCCTTGCCGGCGCGGCGGCTTTGGGCAAAAGCGCTGGCGGCAGCGCCGCAACCTGCTGTGCCGGAGCGGATGGTGTGGGCATTGTCGGAGCCGGAGCCGGAATTGCTTCCACAGGAGCAGGCTTTTCCGCCATGATCGGCACCGCTGGGGCGGCCTCGGACATGGCAACACGCGCTTCAGACGCAGCGGGCGGCGGCGGCGGCGGCGCCAGAGCGGGGCGCTGATCAGCAAGATCAGCGCGCTGAGCCGGATTCCAGCCCGTAGGCAGGGTCAAATGCGGTTCGGCATGCCGGCTGGGTTTCGTACCGACCACTGAGGCCTGGGCTGGCTGCACCACGCTGATCAGGCGTGGCGGTTGAGCTACGAATTGCGGTCCGCCACCCAGCATCGAGCCAAGCGCCACGCCGCCACCAAGCAACGCTACAGCGGCAATCCAGAGCGACCAATTGGCAACGCCACCGCCAGCCTGGGCGGCTTTGCCGGCAGCAGCAGGAATCTTTGTGCCCGGCCCGGCCCGTGCCTGGGTGGCGCCATAGGCCTGGGCAACATGGCTGGCTGAACCGCCGCGCGGGGATGCCGGTTCATCCTGGCGCCGCAAGCGCAACCCGTCGCTCATAGTGACCCCCAAATCGTGTTCGCCTTGCCCAGAGCCATACTGCATCTCCGATTCGGGCCGCCCGATTCGCGCCCGTGTTCGCAGAATGCCCTCCAATGCTGAGCAAGAGGTTAACGATTTTTAAGAAAGCTATGCCGGCGCGGTCCCGAGTTTGAAGAAAGCGACCAGACCGGCCAGCCCACGGGCCTGATCGGCCATGGACTGGGCCGAAGCTGTGGTCTGCTCAACCAGCGCCCCATTGCGCTGGGTCATCTCGTCCATCTCGGCCACCGACTGGTTCACGTCATCCAGGCCCGAGGCCTGTTCCTGGCTGCCGATGGCGATCTCCTCAATGATGACAGCCACACGCTTCACGGAATCAACGATGGCATCCAGGGTGCTGCCGGCTTGGCCTACCAGCTTGGCGCCCTCGCGCACCTGAGCGTTGGAATCGGAAATCAGTGCCTTGATCTCCTTGGAAGCCCCCGCCGAACGCTGCGCCAGATTGCGCACTTCCTGTGCCACCACGGCAAAGCCCTTGCCGGCTTCCCCCGCGCGCGCGGCTTCCACGGATGCATTCAGCGCCAGCAGGTTGGTCTGGAACGCGATCTCATCGATCAGGCCAACGATATCAACGATCTTCTGGCTGCCACCCTCGATGCGGCCCATCGCGGCCACCACATCGCCCACCACGCGGCCGCCGCCTTCCGCGGTATCGCGCGCGGCAAAAGCCAGTTGGCTGGCCTGGCGCGCGTTATCGGCATTATGCCGCACCGTGGCGGTGATCTCTTCCATGGTCGCAGCGGTACGCTGCAGGCTGGCAGCCTGTGCTTCGGTGCGGTGCGCCAGATCGGTGCTCCCAGCGGATATTTCCGAGGAAGCATCGCGCACCAGGCCTGCCGATTGGCCAAGGCGCCCGGCGATATCGGCCAAACGCTCGGCCAGGGTATTGGCATCAGAGGCCAAACGCTCGAACACGCCGCGATAGCCGCCGCCGATGCGATGCCCCACATCACCTTGCGCCAAGGCGCCGAGCATGCCGCCAAGGTCGGTGAGCGCGCGCTCCACATTGCCAAGCAATTCATTCACGCCGATGCCCAGCGTGCGCATCACGCCCTGCAATGCGTCGGCATCAATACGGCGGCTGAGATCGCCCGCATTGGCGGCGCCAACAATCTGGCCAATGGCCTGCTCAAGCAAGGCTTCCTGGGCTTCGCGCTCCTTCTCGAAGGCGAGACGACCCTCTTCCACTTCGCGCTGCAAACGCTCATTCTCCTGCCCCGCAACCTTGAACACATCCACAGCGCGGGCCATGTCACCGATCTCATCCTTGCGCGTGGTCTCGGCCAGCGTCACGGACCAATCACGGTCGGCGATCTTGCGCATCGCGGCGGTAAGGCGCGTGATCGGTGCCGAAACCTGCGGCCCGACAAAAGCCCAGCCAATGAGTATTGAGGCAGCCAAGCTGATCAGCGCCAGAACCACCAGCACGATCAGCACGGTGTTGCCCTGAGCTTCGGCGGAGGCTGCCGAGGCCTGGGCGCGCTGATCAGCGCCGCCGACCACGACACCGATCTTCTCAGCCAATTGCTTGGCGCCATCCCCGGCCTGCTTCAAAGCCAAGCCAGCGGTCATAGCTGTGCGCAACTCGCCTTGGCGGAGCTGGAACAGACTGTCGCTGGATGAGCCATAGGCCTGCAAGACGCTCGCTGCCGCCCGAATGGCGTTCACATCCAAGTTGCGCCCAGCCTTGTCCAGATCCTGCAGAATCAGATTATTCAGCGTGGTATATTCGCCGCGCAGTCGGTTCAGTTCCTCATTGCTCGGCGCCTGAGCGGCCACGCTCAACACGCCGATCATCTGGTTCACCGCCGCCGCCGCCTCCATCAATCCGCGCGCGGCATTGGCCATCTCGCCACCGGCGCCACGGCCCAGATCATCAATCGCCTTGTCCACCGCCGGTTTGATCAGCGCCTGGAAAGCGGCGAAATCGCTGCCGAGTTTCGCGGTCTTGTCCTGACGCTGGGCGGTCCAGTCGAGCCGCGCTGTCACCGAACGATTGATCTGGGCGATACGCCCCTGCAGGAACTCGATGGCCTTGGCAATTTCCTCCACTTGCTCCGGTTCGGCACGACCGAGCTTGATCACATCCAGGGTCGCCGTGAGGCGGCTCTGCAATTCTCCCAGCTCGGCCATCATGCGGCTACGTTCCGCCTCGTTGGCAACCGTGGCGAGCGTTGGCGCCGCCGCCGTCAATTCGGCACTGATCGCTTTCATGTCGAGGGCCGCAACCACCTCCGGCAGGCTTTCACCGGTCACATTGGCATATGTCGCCTGCACCCGGTTAAAGAACAAAGCCGCCACTCCGTTGGATAGCAGCGTGATCGCCGTGAGCAACGCGATGGCGATGTTAAGCTTTTGCCGGATGCCGAGATGCATACCGCTTCCCCCGATTCATTAACGCTAGAATGTCACCTATGGCCTTGTTCCAGTTGGCAGCGGCAGGCCTTCGACCAAGGTATAAGGGAGGCCAAGCCGGGCTGCCAGATATAGGGCTTAACGAAAAACCAGCGCTGGTTCAGCCCAGAGGTTCCACTCGCGATCCGGGTTAGCCCCTGTGGAAAAAATCACTTGACCCATTTAAAGAACTTACTTAGAACATTTCGTGGGTTTCAATTTCGTTCTGACTCGGTCCACCCAATCTTCCGGTTTCCCAGGCCGGAACGGGCCGCATCGGAACCCAGGGCAAGGGAGAATGCAGCATGCTGACCCGCAAGCAACACGATCTATTGATGTTCATCCATGAACGGCTGGAGACCTCTGGCGTCTCGCCCTCCTTCGAGGAAATGAAGGAGGCAATGAAGCTGAAGTCCAAATCCGGCATCCATCGCCTGGTGACTGGCCTTGAGGAGCGCGGCTTCCTGCGCCGCTTAGCCCACCGTGCCCGGGCGCTGGAAGTGCTGCGCCTGCCCGACTCGGCAGTGCCGATCCGCGGTGGCGCTGGCGCTACGGCCGCCCGTGCAACCCCGGCGCGCAACCGCCTGATGCCGCGCGGCACCGGCGACATGCAGCCGATGCAGGGCACCCCGGTCACCGTCAGCCCGTTCAACGCCCGCGATATCGTCACCCTGCCGCTTTATGGCCGCATTGCCGCCGGTACGCCGATTGAGGCTTTGCGCGATCTTTCCACCCAGATTGATGTACCCATCGGCCTGCTCGGCAACGGGGACCATTACGCGCTGGAAGTGGCCGGCGATTCCATGGTGGATGCCGGCATCCTGGATGGCGATACGGTGGTGATCCAGCGCACCGAGAATGCCGATAACGGCACCATCGTTGTGGCCCTGGTGGATGATCAGGAAGTGACCTTGAAGCGGTTGCGCCGCAAGGGCAACTCGGTGGCCCTGGAAGCCGCCAACACGGCTTATGAAACCCGCATCTTCGGTCCTGACCGGGTGAAGGTTCAGGGCCGTCTGGTCGGCCTGCTGCGGCGTTACTGAGTTCAGCGCTGCCTCGAACAAGCAAGGGCGCCGGCAACGGCGCCCTTTTTTTGTCAGGGCTCTTCGCCTCCAATCTCATCCATCAAAGTCGGCGTCTCGCCCCGCGCCGCACCTGTAGCATGGCTTGCGGCACGATGGCCGCGCGGTGGCAGCCAGGGCTTGTTGCCGCGCTCCGCCGCCACTGTGCGCATCTCCACCCGGCCATTGCCCTGCAGATACAACGCATGGGCGCCTCGGCGCCAAAGATCGAAGCGATCGATCACCACCCGCGCCGCCGGGCAGCGCTGGCGCACGGGAAAAGGCGCCACCACGATATCGGCCGTGCGGCAATCCTCACGCAAGGCTGCTTCATCACGCGGGAAAGCAATCACCCAGCCTTTCTGCCGCGCCGTGCAGCCTTCCGCGTCGCAACGCAGGCTGCCATCAGCACCAGCGGCTTGCCCACGGCGTATATTGGGCCAAGGCATCAGACCCGGTGCGCCAAGGCGCCGCCACCAGGTCTCCGCCTCAAAGCCCCGTGGCGCACCGCTTGCGGGCAGATTGGCCGGTGCACTGAAATAGTAGCGCATTGTCTCATCGCCGCCGCGCACGGCAATGCGCCGGGCATCGCCACTCACCAGCAGATCGGGCAACGGCGTGAACCATGGCGAAGCCAATCCGGCGACAATCGGCAAGATGCCGAGCCAACGCCAGCGCAGCCGCCACAGGCAGAGCCACAAGCCACCCAGCGCGAGAGCACCCAGGCTCCAGCCCGGCATGGCCGGAATGGTGACAACCGCTCCGGGCCAGTTGGCCACCCAATGGGCAATGGCGATCAAGCCCTCCACACCCCACCCCATCGGCACCAAGGCGAGTGCTTCGAGGCCGAACGGCATCAGCGCGAAAGCCAGCATGGCCAGCGGCATGATCCAGAAAGATACCAGTGGCGACGCGATCAGGTTGGCGATCAGCGCATAATCGGCAACGCGGTTGAAATGATAGGCCGCGAATAGCCCCGAGCCAATTCCGGCGACGAAACTGCTGAGCAGCACGCCGACAAACCACAGCATGGCAATCTGCAAGGGCCCGGCCTTGCTACGCCAGCGCGTGAGCGGCGCTTCCAGCGCCTCATACACGGCTATCAGTGCCGCCACGGCGCCGAAACTCATCTGAAAGCCAGCATCGAGCAAGCTTTCCGGCGCCAGCAACAGCAGCAGCAAACCGGCCAAAGCCAAACTGCGCAAGCTGAGCGCGCGACGATCCAGCAATATCGCGCCCAGCGTCGACGCCACCATCAGGAAGGACCGCTGTGTGGCCAGCGCCGAGCCAGAAAGCAGCATATAGGCCGCAGCCCCGATCAATGCGGCAACAGCGGCAATCTTCTTGATTGGCCAATGCAGGGCCAGATGCGGTACCAGAGCCAACAAGCCGCGAATGACGGCGAACAGTATGCCTGACACCAACACCAGATGCAGGCCAGAAATCGACAGGATATGCGCCAGGCCTGAATCGCGAAACGCATCATCCACCGCTTCCGGAATCGGCCCGCGCACACCGGTCATCAACGCCGCGGCAATCGCGCCATCGGCACCATCCAGCACGGCTAGAATACGTTCCGTGAGTTTCTGCTGCGTGGCGGCCAGCCAGAGCCGCCAGCCATCGCCCCAGTCCGGCGCCTCGATCTGCGGCAGCACCTCCACCACGCCCGTGGCAATGCCCACACCGCCGATGCGCTGAAACCAGGCGCTGCGCGCGAAATCGAAAGCGCCCGGCATGGCGGGGCCGGCCGGTGGCCCCAGCAGGGCGCGCAGCCGCACGCGATCACCGGGCCGCAAGGCATCGCCGCCATTACGCAAGGTGACGCGCAGCCGCGCCGGCGTGGCTTCCACATCCAATTTATCAATCCAGGTACGATCCAGCGTCAGCCGATGGCCACGGTCGCGTGGCTCAACCAGCAAGATGCGGCCCTCAATCCAAGTGGTGGCGAGCCGACGCTGCAACACCGGCGCCGCCACATCGGCGGCGCGCTCGCTGGCCAGCCACAGGCCGGCAAGAACCAGCAAAGCCGGCATGCCGGCCACCGCCCAGACCGGCCGCCACCAGGCCAGGCCAGCCAGCGCAGCAGCCATCAGGCACAGGCTGAAGCGCAGCAGAAACAGAGATGGTGTTTCCGGCAGGGTGAAATAGAGCGCTATGCCGCCGCCCAGCAGAACCGGCAACCAGAGAAACCAGCGCTCGCGTTCGGCGAGCAGTGTCTCCATCGGCCGGAAGGCCAGGATGGCAGCGATCCAGGCATGCAGCCGCAAGCCGAAACTGGTCAGCCATGCGGCCGTATTCAGGGGGCGTATCGCCATGGCGCGATCCTGCGCCGGAAGCCGCTAGGGCGGCAAGCGCAGCTTTAGGCGGGGGGGCGCAGGCGGCGCGATTGCTCGCCGATGAAGGTTTGCAGCTTGTCCACCGCCTGACGCGGCATCGGATCCTGGCCACTGAGCATCAGTGTCAGGGCAACACGGCTCAGGCCAAGCTTGGAGGCAAGCTGATCCAGCGACATGGAGGCCACCTTGCAGGCCTGCGATACCGCCACCAAAGCCCCCTTCTCGATATAGAAGCGGCCCCAGGTTTCCTTCACCTTGATCTTCTCCGGCAAGGGTGGCAATGCCGGCCCGCGATTGCGGCCCGGATCAAGCCGGATCGTCTCGGCGATTGAGAAGCTATTGTTGGAGAAGGCGCTGGCGGTGGGCTGCGCCGGCGTCGCCGAGCGGCGCGGCAAGGCATTGGTGGCCAGATTGGCCGCAAATTCATCCAGTCTGGGCGCCTGCTCGATACCTTCGCGCAGTAATTTCTCCACGGCATCGATCAAGGCCTGGGCCGGCGGCGCCAATTCATGCTCATCGCCATAGCGGTCGTAATATTGCGCGATCTCACTCAGGCGATCCAACCGGCGCATCAGGAATTCGCGCGCGCCGAGCGGCAATTTGCGGCCGGACTGGAAGATCTTCACCAGATAAATCCGCGTGGTGTCCAGCTCGAGGATGATCACCTTCCAGCGGATTTTCGAGAGATGCTTGTTCAGCGGATCGCGCTTCGTCGGCTCGAATTCCGGGATGCGCCCTTCCACCAGATCGACGAAGACATAGAAATGCCCGATCTTCTCAACGAAGCGTTTGTAATCCTGAAAATGTGGGCTGGCGCTGTTCGGGTCGCGGCAAAAATCCATCAGCTCACGGCTCTGGTTTTCCACCACGCCGATTAGCCGGAGAGTTTCCTGTACGACGGACTTGTTTACCGTCACGCGACACAATCCTTAATGTCTGGGGACTTTATTTAGAATAATCCTAGATGTGACTTATGGTTACTGCAACAGGAGAGTGTGGCTACTCCTGTGATAGCCGCTACAGGAAGGTGTAGGGCTCAGCCGCCTGCCGACAAGGTCTCAGGCAGGGCATGGGGAGAGCAAAACAGCCCCTGCCGCCGCAAATCGGAGCAATAAGCCCGCGCGGCTTCCCGGTCGGCAAAACCACCCAGCAGGGCGCGCACCACTTTGCCGCGCTCTCCGCCCAGATCGACCTCGACAAAGCGGGGGGTGAGCCCCTGCAGCGCGGTGAAGCGTTTCGCCAAGCCAGGCCAGCCGCGCTCGGCATCACTCTGCGTTTTGTAACTGGCGACGTGGCCGGCAAAGCGCAAGACCGGTGGGGGTGGCGCAGGCGGCGCCATCGGCAAGGCCACCACCGCCGGCATAGGGGGCGCCGGTGGCGGGGGTGCCTCAACGGCGGGAGCCGGCGGCGGCGGCGGTTCACCAGCCAGCATCGCACAGCCGGATAGGGCCAGCATCAGCAGCAGAGCCGAGGCTATGCGCCGGGCTGCCACGCCTGTCGTCACTTTTCGCTGAGCTTGAACATGTTGCGGTCCAGCAAGGCGCTGACCGAGACAGTCTTGGTGCTGCTGGAATCCCGCTCGTTCACCAGCTGGACATGCACCACATCCTCGCTGGGAAACTGAATCAGCCGCGCCACCCGCCAGGTGAAACCCTGGGGCTGCTCGAAACGCTGGCCCGGAACGATATCGTTGGCGGTCAACTTTGCCATAAGGCATCCCTGTTACTAAGTGGCGATCAACCTAGCGGATTCGCCTGACCACGCCAACGCCTCAAGCCGCTACAATCAAGCAGGCTGTTGAATATTGTAGATAAACACGCCGTTCGTTTCCGTGGCACTCAGCAGCGTGAAACCCGCTGCCTCACAAAGCGCCGGAATATCCGTTTGCGTTGCCGGATCAGTTGCTTCCACGGTCAGGATCTGGCCCTTGGCAACCGCCTTCATCGCCTTCTTGGTGCGCAGCACCGGCAACGGACAGTTCAAACCCTTCACATCCAATACCTGGCTCATGCCACGATCCTATTGTACTTGACCTATTGTACCTAGGCGCCAGTGAAATTTTGAAGAACTTCACTTTCTCGCTGTTGTTTATATAATCAGCCTTGCGCGTTTGGAAACCCTCTCGAACCGATTTTGGTCCCCTGAAAATGACTTGGAACAAGCCGCGATGAGCGAGCTACCGATTGCCGTGCTGGTGAATGGCGGTGGCCTGCTGCTCGGCCTGGTATTCGGTGCCCTGGTGCAGCGGACCAATTTCTGCACCATGGGCGCCATCAGCGACATGGCTGTGATGGGTGATTGGAGCCGTTTCCGCGCCTGGCTGCTGGCCATCGGCATCGCCATCCTGGGGAGCCAGGCGCTGCATCTCACCGGCAAGGTCAATCTGAACGGCGCCATTTACGCCACGCCCAATCTCGGCTGGCTTGGCGCCCTGCTCGGCGGCCTCGCCTTTGGTTTCGGCATGGTGCAGGCCGGCGGCTGCGGCAGCCGCTCCCTGGTGCGCTTCGGCGCCGGTAATCTGAAATCCCTGGTCGCCCTGCTGGTGCTGGGCATCACCGCCTATGCCACCCTGCGCGGCCTGATCGGCCCGGCGCGGCTATGGTTCGAGGGCCTCAGCGTCATCGACCTCAAGGCCCGCGGCCTGCCCACGCAAACCCTGCCTGACCTGCTTGCCGCCATCGGCATTGCACCCATTGCCGCGCGCAGCGGCCTGACCTTGCTGATCGGCGGCGGCCTCACGGCTTTCGCTCTGAGCGACCGCGAGTTCCGCGCCAAGCCCAAATTGCTCGCGGCCAGTTTCGGCATCGGGCTGATCGCCGTGGCCGGCTGGGCGATCACCGGCATCATCGGCAATGACGAATTCGATCCCGTGCCGTTGGCCTCCGTCACCTTCGTCGCGCCCACCGGCGACAGCCTGATCTATCTGATGACCTTCACCGGCGCGACGCTGACTTTCGGCATCAGCACGGTGGGCGGCATGATCCTGGGCGCCTTTGCGATGGCCAAGCTGGATGGCAGCTTCCGTATTGAAAGCTTCGCCAGCCGCGAGGATCTGGTCGGCCACCTCATCGGCGGCGCCTTGATGGGTGTCGGCGGTGTTTTCGCGCTGGGCTGCAGCATCGGCCAAGGGCTTACCGGCCTCTCCACGCTGGCCTTGGGCAGCTTCATCGCTTTTGGCGGCATTTTCCTCGGTGGCCTGCTCGGCGTGCGCTACTTGGAAGAAGGTAATCTGCCTGATGCCGTCCGCGCCCTGTTCGCACCGCGCTAAAGGAAACAAAGCCAATGGCCGGTCTTGATATTTCCTTCGCTGCGGCTGCTGGCGCCGGCATCCTGAGTTTCCTGAGCCCCTGCGTGCTGCCCCTGGTGCCGGCTTATCTCTGCTTCGTTGCCGGCACGTCGCTGGACCAACTGGTGGAGAAGGATAAGGTCGATCCGGCCCTGTCGCGCCGTGTGCTGCTCTCGGCCATCGCCTTCGTGCTCGGCTTCTCCACCGTGTTCATCATCATGGGCGCCTCGGCTTCCGCCATCAATCAGCTGGTGATCGAGCATATCGAGATCATCGGCAAGGTGGCGGGCGCGGTGATCGTGCTGTTCGGCCTGCATTACATGGGCCTGCTGAAAATCGGTTTCCTCCATCGCGAGGCCCGCATCAACCCTGAGGCACGGCCGGCTTCCTGGCTGGGCGCCTATGTCATCGGCTTGGCTTTCGCCTTCGGCTGGACCCCCTGTGTCGGCCCGATCCTCGCCAGCATCCTCACCATCGCCGGCAGCCGCAGCGATCTCGGCTATGGTGTCTCGCTGCTCGCCACCTATGCCCTGGGCTTAGGGATTCCCTTCCTGCTCGCAGCCCTGGCGATCAAGCCCTTCATGGGCTTCATGCGCCGCTTCCGCCAGCACCTGCATAAAGTTGAAATCGCCGTCGGCGGCCTGCTGGTGCTCACCGGTATCCTGATCTTCACCAACAGCCTTGGCCAGTTCAGCTATTTCCTACTCGAAACCTTCCCCTGGCTGGCCAAATTCGGCTGAACATGCTTTTTGGCAACAAATCAATTTGTTGCCAAAATATCGATATTTATCAAGCAGTTATTTGATTGAAGCAGGCAGCATGATTCGTATAGTCATGGCTGCATGAATACCGTTTCCGACGCTTTCGGCTTGGCCTTATCGATGATGTGGCAGCTTGATGCCGAGCTGCTGCGCATTGTCGGCCTGTCGCTGCAGGTAAGCCTTACCGCCGTGCTGATCGGCAGCCTGATCGGCCTGCCCTTTGGTGCCCTGCTCGCCCTCACCCGCTTTCCCGGCCGCAATGCCTGCATTGTTGTGCTCAACGCCTGCATGGGCCTGCCGCCCGTAGTGGTGGGCCTGACAGTTTATCTAATTCTTTCCCGCTCCGGCCCGCTCGGCGGACTTGGCTGGCTGTTTACTTCGGCCGGCATGGTGGTGGCACAGGTGGTGCTGATCACGCCGATTGTTGCGGCCCTGTCGCGTCAAATCATCGCCGATCTGTGGCGTGAATACGAAGAGCAGCTCCGCTCTCTCGGCCTCACGCCGCTCAAGGCCATCGCCACCCTGCTCTGGGATGGCCGCTATAGCCTCTCCACCGCCGTGCTCGCCGGCTTCGGCCGCGCCATCGCGGAAGTTGGCGCCATCATCATCGTGGGCGGTAATATCGCCGGGATCACCCGCACCATGACCACCGCCATCTCGCTGGAAACCAGCCGTGGTGATCTGGCGCTCGCCATGGCCCTGGGCATCGTACTGCTCAGCATTGCCATTGCCATCAACGCCACCGCCACCACGCTGGGCAGCGCCGCGCAGCGGGCGCAAGGCGCGTGACCATGCATGGCCCCGTCTCCTTGCTGCCGCTGCGGCTCGACAAAGTTTGCTTCGAGGCCGGCGGGGAGCAACTGATCAACAGTATCTCGCTGGATTTCAAGCCCGGCCCACCCACGCTGATCCTGGGGCCCAATGGCGCCGGCAAGAGCCTGTTGCTGCGCCTTTGCCACGGCCTGCTGCAGCCCAGCAGCGGCCAGGTGCAGTGGCAGGGCAGCGCGGCGCAAAACCCCGACATGCTGCGCTTCGCCCAGGCCATGGTGTTTCAGAAGCCAGTATTGCTACGCCGCTCGGCTTTGGCGAATGTGGAATTCCCACTGAAGCTGCGCGGCATTTCCGGCACCAAGCGGCGGGCCAAAGCAATGGACGCACTGGAGCATGTTGGCCTCGCCGCGCTGGCCGAACGGCCGGCCCGCGTGCTTTCCGGCGGCGAACAACAGCGCCTGGCATTGGGCCGCGCCTGGGCGCTGGAGCCGCAGATTCTGTTTCTTGATGAACCCACGGCCGCGCTCGACCCCAATGCCACGCGGCAGGTGGAGGAGATCATTGCCGGCATCGCCCAGGGCGGCACCAAGATCGTGATGACCACCCATGACCTCGGCCAGGCGCGGCGCCTGGCGACGGACGTGATCTTCCTGCATCGCGGCAGTCTGGCCGAACGCGGCCCGGCGCCAGATTTTTTCACCCATCCGCGCAGTGAAGCGGCACAAGCATTCCTGAGTGGCAATCTCACCTGGTAACTGGAGGAACGCCCCCATGTTCAATCGCAGGCATTTCCTTGGCGCATTCACCTTAGGCGCCCTCCTGTTTTCCACCGGCATCGCTGCTGCGCAGGAAAAATTCATCGTGGTGGCTTCCACCACCTCCACGGAGCAATCCGGCCTATTCGGCTATCTGCTGCCGATCTTCACCGCCAAAACCAGCATCAGCGTGCGCGTTGTGGCGCAAGGCACCGGCCAGGCGCTGAAGACCGGCGAGAAGGGCGATGCCGATGTGGTGTTCGTGCATGATGCCGTGGCCGAGGCGAAGTTCGTCGCCGATGGCTGGGGCATTGATCATCGCCTGGTGATGTATAACGACTTCATCATCGTTGGACCGAAAAGCGATCCGGCCAAGATCGCCGGCGGCAAGAATGCGCTTGCCGCCTATAAGAAGATCGCGGCCGCCAAGGCTCCCTTCGCCTCGCGGGGCGACAGTTCCGGCACCCATGCTGCCGAGTTGCGCCTATGGAAGGAAGCTGGCATAGAGCCGAAAGGTTCTGAGGGCGGCTGGTATCGCGAAACTGGCTCCGGCATGGGCCCGACATTGAATACCGCCAGCGCCATGAATGCTTATGCCTACACGGATCGCGGCACCTGGTTGAACTTCAAGAATCGCGGCGACCTCACCATCGCGGTCGAGGGCGATACTAGGCTTTTCAACCAGTATGGCGTGATGCTGACCAATCCGGCCAAGCATGCCCATGTGAAGGCCGAGATGGGCAAGGCCTTCATCAACTGGATAACCGGCCCGGAAGGCCAGGCCGCCATCGCCGGCTACAAGATCGGCGGCGAGCAGCTGTTCTTCCCAAACTATAAACCAGGCGCCCAGGCGAGCTGATAAACATGAAGCGCCCTCTTCCCGGCAGCGCAGATTCTGCGTAACTTCGGAGCATGTTGCGCGGATTCCTTGCGTCATTACTACTGCTGCTGCCACTGACTGCGACCGCAGCCGAGCCTGTGCGCCTGGTCACCGGCACCGATTACGCGCCATTCGCGGATGAGAATCTGCCCGAGGGCGGTGCCGTGACCGCGCTGGTGCGCGCGGCCTTCACCGCTGCGGGTCGCAATACTGAATTAACCTATACCTCCTGGAACCGCGCCCTGGAGGAGACCCGGCTCGGCCGCTTCGACGTGACCGCGCCCTATGTCCACTCGCCGGAGCGGGTGGCCTCTTTCCACTATTCCAGCGCGTTGTTGGATGTCGATTCCTATGCGCTTAGCAGCCGCGACCGCAACGCGATGGAAAAGTCTATCGGCCCAGGCATGCCTGGGCCACGCGCCTGCCTGCCTCTGGGCTGGAGCGCGCAGCCTGCTTTGCGGGCCCTGCTCGAAAATGGCACCGCGCAGCGTATCGAGACACCCCATGTCGCCAGTTGCCTCAAAATGATCCTGGCCGACCGGGTGGATTTTTTCGTGATTAGCAAGCAGGTCGGTTTGCATTTGATGAAAACAGAAGGATTGCAGCCGCAAGCCTTCCGCTTTTCCGAAAAACCGATTGCTTATTCAACGCTGCACCTGGTTGTGCCCCGCGAACGGCGCGGAGCTACCGCCCTGCTTGAAGAGTTCGAACGTGGCCTGGCCCTTATCCGCGCCAATGGCCACGCCACCGCAATTCTGGCACGGCACGGCCTGATCGAATAAAGCCCCATGTGCGCGCGCTATTCCCTGACTTTTATATTGGAAGTGCTGGCGCAGATGTTCGATGTGCCGGAACGACCCAATCTGGCGCCACGCTGGAATATCGCGCCAACACAAAATGCATGGGTGATCACGCGCGACGCAACGGGCAATCATCTGCGCAGCATGCGCTGGGGCTTTGCCGGCCCGAACAATGCACCGCTGATCAACGCGCGCGCCGAAACCGCCGCTTCCAAACCCAGTTTCCGTGAAGCCTTTGCCATGCGCCGATGCCTGGTGCCAGCGGATAGCTTCTATGAATGGCAGCAACTTGACGGCAACAGAAAACAGCCATGGCGCATCGGCATGAAAAGCGGCGAGGCTTTCGCTTTTGCCGGCCTTTGGGAAGCCGCGACGGATAAAGATGGCCGAGCGGTCGAGCGCTTCACCATCCTCACAGCCAGCGCCAACGCCTATCTGGCGCCGCTGCATGAACGCATGCCAGTGATCGTGGCCCCTGGAGATTACAGCCGCTGGCTGGCGCCGGGCAAAGCCGCCAATGACCTAATACTCAGCTTTCCGCCGGAGCCCATGGCCCGCTATCGTGTCATCGACCGGGTGAACAACGTAAGGAACGATGATCCGGATTGCTTCACCCGGTTCACCCCCGGGGGCTGATTTTCACGTCAGGCGCGAGCGCAGGATGCTGGCAAGTACCTCAACGAGGATCGCGAGATTAATCGGCTTCACGATGTAATGATCGAAGCCTGCATCCCTCGCGCGCTTGATATCCTGTGGCAGCGCATTGGCGCTCACCGCAACAACAGGAATGCGCGCATGCTGGGGATTCTGGCGCAATTGTCGCAACAAGAAGTAGCCATCCTCGCCCGGCATGTGAATATCGCTCAGAACCACGTCTGGCCGATACTTCTCCACCAACGTCAAGGCGGTCAGAACATTATCCGCCTCAATGAGCTGCAGGCGCGGCATTGTCGCCATGATATGCTGCATCAACAGACGGTTATTCGCGTTATCTTCCACATACAGCACCACAGCCTGCATCGTCTGAAGCAACGATCCCATTGCGGCTGGATCTTCGAGCGCCGCCACCGTCATTCCGGGCTGCGCCACCGGCAGATCAACCCAGAAGCGGCTGCCTTCACCCGGCTGGCTATGGAAACCAACTGAGCCGCCCATCAACTCCGCCAGGCGCTTGCTCAAAGATAGGCCGATACCACTGCCTTCAACGGCTTGGTTCTCGCGGCCCAGACGATTGAAGGGTTGAAATAGCTCGGCCTGACGCTCAGGCGGAATGCCCAGCCCATTGTCGTTCACCGTGATTCGTACCTTGCTGGCCTCATCCACCAGGGTGAATGTGAACCAGGCCCGTCCCTGTGGTCGGTTATACTTGATCGCATTGGAGCCAAAATTGATCAGGATTTGCGTCAGGCGTGTGTGATCCACCAAAACCGGCGGCATTGTCTCGCCAAAATCGCCTAACGCCACTTCAACATCAAAGCGCATCGCATCGCGCCCCAGCGCCGCCAAAACGGACTTCATCACCTCCGGCAAAGCCACACTTTCGCGGTCGATTGACAATTTTCCAGCCTCAATCTTGGCCAGTTGCAAGATATCATCGATCAGTTCAAGCAAGTGCCGTCCACTTGAGATTATCGCGTCGGCGAATTCAGATTGTTTTTGCGTCAATGTGCCGTAAAAGCCCCCCTGTAGTAATTGACCGAAGCCGAGGATGCCATTCATCGGCGTGCGCAATTCATGGCTCATCGCCGCCAGGAAATCCGACTTCGCTTGATTGGCCTGCTCCGCAGCCAGCTTCGCAGATAGCAATTCCTGCTCCACGGCCAGACGGCGGCGGGCCTGGATAGATAAGATGATGCCGAGCAAGGAGATCAGGCTGAGCATCACCCCCACGAGAGGAGCGCGGCGTAGCATGCTGTCACGCGAGGCAGCGAAAACCTCGTCCTCGCCCAAAGACGCGGAAACCATTAATGGATAATCATGCAGGCGGCGGAAACTGGTAATCCGTCTGACTGCATCCAACTCAAAATTCAGAACCTCGGTAGCAAACTCAGCGCGTTCCGCAAGCCGCGCCAATGCCTCACCGGTTGGAGGAATATGGCCGATATCGTTATCACGAAATGGCCGTTGCGCCAGGAGACGGCCTTGCGTTGTCATCAAGGCGATCATACCGGTGGCGCCGATATCGAATGAATCGAAATACCGTTGAAAATTTGCCAGATCGATAGGGGCAAGGACCAAGCCACCAAAACTGCCATCTGGGTTATTCACCCGGCGTGATAATGGAATCACCCAGCTATTGCTGGCACGGCCAAAAATCGAAGCCCCAATGAATAGGCTGCGATCAGCCAGCGCCTGATGATGGTGGTAATAATCCCGGTCCGTGTAGCTCACACGCTGCGGCACGGCCTGGGAATCCACCAATGAAAGGCCCGTGGCGTCGATGTAGAGAATTCGGCGAACCAGTGGCATGGCCACGTTATGAGACTGCATTGCCGCGTGCAGTTGCTTCAGCGCTTCGGGTCCGGTGCCTTCTGTCTCAATGCGCCGCACCAGGCTGGACAGCACAGTATCAACGGTATGGAATGCATCCGCGGCATGCTGCTCGGCCGAACGCGTCAGATTCTCAGTGGTACGCTTCGCTTGAGTGACATCATTATTGCGGTCAAACAGGAAATTGGCGAATTCGAGCCCGGCTATGCTGACGCATACCAGCACAACAAAAGCTGCCGTAGACGATTGAATCGGCAACCTGCTCCAGGCCCGCAAATTGCCATGCCACGAGTCGTGCGATGCCACAGCCATGCCGCGATCACCCGTTCTCCGCATCCGCGATGCGGCCTATCGCAATCCCCCTTCGAGCCTGGACGCGGATTCTTTCCGTCTGATCCAAAACTCTTGAATCGATTGATAGCGGAAATAACCGCAGAGAGGAAAATATTTGTCGAAATCAATCAGTGGGCATCAAGCAGCGTTGCACTCTGCTACTAATCAAGCTGCCACAACGCGCATTTAGAGTTGCATCAGCGCGTAGCAATGCCTTGCTGATTGAATGTCGAGCCTACCGCGCCGTAGGTTATAGTTTGGGCGCGTCGCCTTGCACCCGCACATGATGCGCCTTCAAATCGCGCGCGCTCTTGCAGCCGCAAGCATGGGCGATGGCTTCCACGTCATGCAGCACCGCTTTGGCGTAGTTCGCCACCCGCACCGATTTTTTCGTTGGATCAAGGCCGCGCATGAACCGCGGTTCATTGGAAGTGACGCCGGTGGGGCAATGCCCGGTATTGCATTTCATCGCCTGGATGCAGCCCAACGCGAACATATAGCCGCGCGCCGACACGACGAAATCCGCGCCCTGGCATAGCGCCCAGGCGACCTTGTCCGGCGTCAGCAGCTTGCCCGACGCGATGATGCGGATACGCGTGCGCAGGCCGTATTGCCGCCGCTTCGCCGCCAGCAGCGGCAGCGACTGCACGATGGACTGGCCGACATAATCGGCCAGTGGTGCTGGTGCCGCGCCCGTGCCGCCCTCGCCGCCATCGATCTGGATGAAGTCCGGCGCCTCGATCGGCCGCTCGCGCAGATACTCAAACAAGCGGTCGATGAAAGTATCATCGCCCATGGCCATCTTGATCCCCACCGGCTTGTTGGTGGCGGCACGCACCCGGGCGATGAATTGCAGTAAGGTATGGATATCGGTGATCTCGCGATGGCGGTTCGGCGAGATCGAAGCCTTGTGTGCCTCGATAAGGCGGATGCCGGCGATTTCCTCGTTCACTTTCGCCGCCGGCAGGATGCCGCCGCGGCCCGGCTTGGCGCCCTGGCTGAGTTTGATGCAGAACATCTTCACCTGCGGCAAAGCCGCGATGGCCGCCAGCTTGGAATCATCCAGATTGCCATCTTTGTCGCGCACGCCGTATTTCGCCGTGCCGATCTGGAAGATGACGTCGCAATTGCCCTTCAGGTGATAAGGCGACAAACCGCCTTCGCCGGTATCGAGCCAGATGCCGGCCAAGGCGGCGCCTTCCGAAAGCGCGGTGATCGCCGCCGATGACAACGCGCCATAGGACATGCCAGAAATATTGAAAAAGCTTTTCGGCTTGTAGGGATTGGCCACCACGCCACGGCCGATCCACTTGCCGGTATAGGCTTCTGCTTCGTCGTCATTCACCGGAAAGGCTGAATGGAGGAAGTAGATATGGCCCGGCTGCTGCGCATCGACCTCGGAACCGAAGGCGACATAGTTCGACACCGCCTTGGCCGAGCGATAAACCCAGGCGCGGGTGAGACGGTTGAACGGGCGCTCTTCCCAATCGGCGGTGAACCAGTATTGGCGGAAATACTCGCCAAGATTCTCCATGACATAGCGAAAGCGGCCATAGATCGGAAAATTGCGGCGGATCGCGTGATCACGCTGCACCCACCGGTCATAGATATAGAAATATGCGAATGTGCCGCCAGCAATCGCGGCGAGTCCCCCCAATACCCACCACATGACAATCCTCCTGCCCGCGAGACAATTCTAATTATCGTTGCCTGAAATTATAGGCCGTCTGCGGCCGATTCTGCCAGCGAAGATACATGCAATTCAAAGTGATGGGGGCCAGGGCAATTTGTTGCGTCATCCTTGGCTTTTGCTCTGCAGCAATTTGCTGCGGACAAGATGCAACCTGCATTTGGGGCCCCAACCCGCAGAATACAGGCGGTCACTCAGCCGCTCGCCACAGCCAGGTCAGTTCATGCTTGTTGTGATGCAGGTGCAGCAGGGTTGAGCCGGGAATGGCGGCAAAAGCGGCCGCGCTGGCATGGTCCGTCTCGCCCTGGAACTTCAAGGTACAGATCATCCGACGTGCCTTGCCGGCCTCGATCCAGCGCTTCACCAGCGCCAGCAGCCGGGCCGGATAGCAGATGACATCAGAGCAGAGCCAATCCACGGCCGGCTCCTGGCGCGGATCCAGCGCGAAGGCACTACCCTGGCGCCAGATCACTCCCGGCATCGCCGCCACATTCGGCGCCAGCGGCGCCTTGTCCACCGCCCCCACACTCGCCCCCAGGCTGGCCAGCACCCAGGTCCAGCCGCCGGGACAAGCGCCAAGGTCGAGGCTGCTCTCACCCACCTTCGGCATCTCGCCGCCATGCAGCAGGGCAAAACGTGTCAGCGCCTCCCAGAGTTTCAGATAGGCGCGGCTCGGCGGGCCTTCGCGGTCTTCCACAAACTGCCACTCGCCATTGGGCAATGGGCTGGAGCAGGCCGCCGAAGCCAGCAGTCGATCTGGCGCCAGCAGGGTGAAAGACCCCATCGGGGCCGGCGGTGGCAATTGGCCGAAGCGCAGCGGCTTGGCCGAGACATGCGGCAGCTTTTCGGTGATCAGCTTGGCGCGGCGATGATGCAGCGGCGCATAGGCGGCCCAGTTGCGCTGCATCGCTCTCAGCTTGGTCGCCGCCTCGCCAATGGAAGCGATGGTGATTTCCTCCGGCGCGTGCCAGATATTCGCCGCCCAGGCGGCGGCTATGGGCTCGCCCTCGGCCAGCAGCAAGCGGCCATGCTCCGCCACCACCCGCCCGGCCAGTTCGGCGCGCAGATCCGCCTCAGAGCCTTCAGCCGCGAGATAGCCGGTGAGCATGCCGCTCAACTACCCTGCTCATGCCCTGGGCGCAAGCGCTGCTTCCTCCTGCCGGATGCGATGGCGCAGCAGCAGCGTATTGAGCACAGACCAGACCAGGGCGATTTCCCAGGCGCCGAAGGCCAGCGGCAACACAGCGATCTCGGCGCTCACCACCCAGTAATTGGGATGCCGCAGCCAACGGAATGGCCCGTGGCGCACCAGGGGCGCATCATCCAGGGTGATGATCCGCGTGGTCCAGTATGGCCCCAGGGTGACGATCACCCAGAGCCGGCCCAGTTGCAGTAATGCGAATAGGGCCAGCAGCAGCCAGTTCGGTGGCTGGTCAGCCGGAATGATGGCGGCAAGGGCCAGCAGCCAGGAGCCGTGCAGCAGGATAAAAAGCGGATAATGCTTTTTGCCCACTTCCCGTGCGCCGCGCGCCAGCAAGCGCTTGGTGTTGCGCTGGGCCCAGATCAGTTCGGCAAGACGCTGCACCACCACGAAACCCAGCACGGCATGGAAGATCATGGCAGATCCAGTAATTGCATGCCGGCGGTGAAGCCCGGGCCCAAGGCCAGCAGCAACTGGCGGCCCTTCACACCAGCAAAGATTGCCGCTTGCAGTACAAACAGCAGGGTAACCGCCGACATATTGCCATGATCGCGCAAAACCTGGCGGGCCGGTTTCATGCTGCCCGGAGCCAGATCAAAGCAGGCTTCCAGGGCATCCAGCACCTTGGCGCCGCCGGGATGGCAGAGAAATCCATCGATGGTGGCGATGTTCAGCCCGTGGCGGGCCAGAAAAGCATCCACCACCGGGCGCAAATCATGGCGCACCAAGCGGGGTATATCGCGCGAGAACATGACTTGCAGACCATCATTGGCAACCTGCCAGACCATCACGTCCAAACTATTGGGCCAGGTATGCTCGCCACAGGCGCCAAAGGCCGCGCCTTTGTCCTGGCAATCATTGCGCGCCGAAATCACTGCCGCTGCAGCGCCATCACCAAACAACGCCGTGGCCACCAGGTTGCTCTTGGAATAATCCTGGCGCCGGAAAGTCAGGCCGCAAAGTTCAACCACCAGGAAAAGCAGGCGTGCCTCTGGCATGGCGCGGGCCATAGCCGCCGTCCGCGCCAGCCCCAGCACACCACCGGCACAGCCCAGCCCCACCATCGGCAGCCGCATCGTCTCGGGCCGGAAGCCCATCCGCTGCATCAGCCTGGCATCCAGGCTGGGGGTGGCGACGCCCGAAGACGTAACCGTGACCAAGCCATCGATATCCTCGGGCCGCAGACCGGCAGCGGTCAGGGCTTTGCTCGCCGCCTCTTGCAGCAGCATCGTGGCCTGTTCGAGAAACAACTCATTGCGCTCAGCGAAGCCATGCTCGGCTTCATACCATGCAATGGGCATAGTGGATTGGCGATGCGCGATGGCGGCATTGCGATAGACCGGCATCAGCCGGTGAAAGCCGCCGGGCATCTGGGCGAATATCCGCGCCGCGCGGTCGGCAACCTCGCCCTGCTCAAGATCATGCTGCGGTGACGCCGTGCCCAGCGCCAAGAGACGCGGCAGCGGGAAACCAGCCCCATGGGAAGCCATGAACGATGCCTCGCGTGAAAAGCAATGCGCGATATTAGGCCCGCAGCATCAGAAGGGAAAACACCGCAAGGATCAAAAGGCCGCGATCCGTTGGTAATCTTATGTTAAAGATGTTTGGCGGGTTTAGCGGCGCGGCGCCGCCGGGTTGCGCGCATTCGGCAGGGCCGCATTGGTGGTGGGCGAAACCGTCATGTCCACCTTGGAGCCATAAATCTGCTGCGCCGTGATCAAGATCGACGCAACGCGATCACCCGCATTCGAAAAATAGGTAAGCTGGCAAATCTCGCCCCGCACCACGGCGATCTCGGTCCAGCCATAATTGATCATCTCGCGACGGACGAAATCAAACATGTCATTGGTATTGGAATTGATTGTGTAGGAAAGCTTGCCGATCCAGCGGTCACCTTCGCCCAGGATCAGGGTTTCCTTGGTCAGGCTGTAACCATCCGGCAGGGAAACACCCGCAATCTGCGAAGGGGCGGCACGGGAATTGGTGTCTGCCTTGGTACTATTGCTGCCAATGAGCTGCGTGCCGGAGCAAGCAGCCAGAACCAGGCCGCTCAGCGCAACGAACGCATAACCCAGGACTGGATATTTCATCGACAGACTCTCGCTCCCTGCGAATCGGGCGACAAATAATTTACCATACTTGGGCGTTCTATGCCGCCCTGCAATTTCTACCTGCTTGCCGATCCTGGGAAACTATTTTATATTTAAAATAATTTCAGGAGAGCCGCATGGTCGAGAGGCAGCGGGTATTGATCACGGGCGCCGGCCGAGGCATCGGCTGGGCGGTGGCGCGATCTTTCGCCGCCAGCCTGCCGGCTGGTTCGCACCTCTTCCTGCTCGGCCGCGATGGCGCACGATTGCAAGCCCGCGCCGCCGAGCTCAAAGCCGCCTTTCCGATTGCCGCACATCCCTGTCCGGCTGATGTAACCGACGCCGCCTCGATAGCAGAGGTTGTACCCGCCTTGGGTACCCTGGACGTGGTGGTGAACAATGCAGGCTTTGGTGCCAGCCAGCCTTTCGCCCGCATGACCGATGCCCATTGGCGCGAGATGCTGAGCGTGAACCTGGATGGCGTGTTCCATGTCACCCGCGCCGCCATCCCTCCCATGCTGCAGGCCGGCAAGGGCCGCATCATCAACATCGCCTCCACCGCCGGTCTCACCGGCTATGGCTATGTCGCCGCCTATTGTGCCGCCAAGCATGGCGTGGTGGGCCTTACCCGGGCATTGGCCCGGGAATATGCCAAGAGCGGCATCACCGTGAATGCCGTCTGCCCCGGCTATGCCGATACCGAGATGACTGAAAGCACCATTGCAACCATTGTTGCTAAGACCGGCCGCAGCCTAGAAGCCGCGCGCGCCGAATTGGCCGCCGGCAACCCGCAGGGACGATTGGTGACACCCGAAGAGGTAGCCGCCACCGTGCTCTGGCTGGCCAGCCCACAGGCCGCCAGCATCACCGGCCAGGCCATCGCCGTGGCGGGCGGCGAGGTGATGTCGTGAGCGAGCCGCAACGCATCGACCGGGAAACCGCGTCGCAGGCCGATGACAAGCTGGAACTGCGCGTGTGGCTGCGGCTGCTGACCTGCTCCACCCTGATCGAGCGCGAGATCCGCAATGCCCTGCGCCAGGGCTTTGACACAACACTCCCCCGCTTCGATCTGCTGGCGCAGTTGGACCGCGCACCAGACGGCCTCGCCATGGGCGAGCTTTCTGAACGCATGATGGTCTCGAATGGAAATATCACCGGCCTCACTGACCGCCTGGTGCGCGAGGGCCTGGTGAAGCGCAGCATTGCAGAGCATGACCGGCGCTCCTCCCATGTGCGCCTGACCCCGGCTGGCAAACGCGCCTTTGATGCCATGACGCCAACCCACGAAGCCTGGGTGGAAGCCATGATGACCGATCTGAACCGGGCTGAATTGCAGCAGCTCATGCAGTTGCTCGGCAGACTGAAGCAATCCGCCCGGGCCCATGCCCCGGCGAGCCACACGGAAGACGCGCCATGACCCTGCCCGCCGATTTCTCGCCCAAGCATTTCGGCTGGTCGGTGGCCGGCAAGGTCGCCACCATCACGCTCAATCGGCCGGAGCGGAAGAACCCGCTCACTTTCGACTCCTATGCCGAGCTGCGCGACACTTTCCGCACCCTGAACCACACCCCGGCCATCAAGACCGTGGTCATCACCGGCGCCGGCGGCAATTTCTGTTCCGGCGGCGATGTGCATGAGATCATTGGCCCGCTGGTGCGCATGCAGGAAGCCGGCGACATGCAGGGCCTGCTGAACTTCACCCGCATGACCGGCGATCTGGTGAAGGCCATGCGCCATTGCCCGCAGCCGATCATTGCCGCCATTGACGGCATCTGCGCTGGCGCGGGTGCGATCCTCGCCATGGCTTCCGATATCCGCTTTGGCACCGCGCGCGCCAAAACTGCCTTCCTGTTCGTGCGCGTTGGCTTAGCCGGTGCCGATATGGGTGCCTGCAACCTGCTGCCGCGCATCATCGGTTCCGGCCGTGCCGCCGAACTGCTCTATACCGGCCGCAGCATGAGCGCCGAGGAAGCCGAACGCTGGGGCTTTTTCAACCGGCTCTGCGCCTCCGAAACGGTATTGAGCGAGGCCCAGGCCATGGCGAAAGAACTCGCCGATGGCCCCACCTTCGCCCACGCCATGACCAAAACCTGCCTGCACCAGGAATGGAGCATGGATATTGATGCGGCGATTGAAGCCGAAGCCCAGGCCCAGGCGATCTGCATGCAGACCAAGGATTACGGCCGCGCCTACCGCGCCTTTGTTGCCAAGCAGAAACCGGTCTTTGAGGGCAACTAAGCCATGAAGCTGCTCGAACCACTCGCCATCAACGCCATGACATTGCCCAATCGCGTGGCGGTTCCGGCGATGGTAACGCGGCTTTCAGGCGAAGATGGTTTCGTGAATGCCGATATCATCGACCGCTACGCCCGCTATGCCCAGGGCCGCGTTGGCCTCATCGTGGTGGAGGCCACCTCGGTGCACGGCGCCAAGTCTGGCCCGCTGCTGCGACTATCGGATGACGCATTCATTCCCGGCCATCGCGAACTGGTAAACCGCGTGCATGGCCTCTCGGATTCCAAAGTGGTGCCGCAGATCATCCACTTCATGAAGGTGGCGCGCTCAGGCTGGCGCCAAACCATCGATTCTTTGAGCGAAGACGACATCGAGCGCATCATCGTGCAATTCGGCGAGGCAGCGGCTCGGGCGCGCGAGGCCGGCTATGACGGCGTGGAGCTGCATTCCGCCCATGCCTATACGCTGTCCTCTTTCCTTTCGCGCCGCAATCCACGCCGCGATGCCTATGATGGCCGCACCCTGGAAGGCCGCTTGGCCATGTTTGGCCGGGTGATGCAGAGCGTGCGCAGCCGTGTGGGCAAGGATTGGCCCGTGGGCGTGCGCTTCCTAGCCGAGGAGGCGATCAAGGATGGCTACACGGTGGAGGAGGCTCAGCGCATCGCCCTGCGCATGGCGCAGCTCGGTGTGGATTACATCTCGCTCTCTGTCGGCGGCAAGTTCGAGGATGCGGTGCACCGCCCCGGCCAGCCGCTCTATCCGTACACCGGCTATTCCGGCGACCGCTGCATGCCGGGTGACTGGTATCCGCCCCTGCCCCATGCCCATCTCGCCGCCGCAATCAAACGCTACGTCAATGCCAAAGGCTTTGCCGTGCCAATCGTCTCGGTGGGCAAGATCAGCGATCCGCAGGAAGCCGAGCGCCTGCTGCAGGAAGGCCAGGCCGATATGATTGGCATGGCGCGACAATTGCTGGCCGATCCCGATTGGGTGAAAAAGGTAGCAGAAAACCGTGCCGACCGCATCGTGCATTGCATTTACTGCAATGTGTGCAAGCAACTGGATGAGAATTTCAAGGAAGTGCATTGCTTCCTCTGGCCCAAGGGCCTGCGCCAGGCGCCTGCCGATGATGTGGATGGCGTGGCGCCGCATTGGCCCGAAGGCGGCGCCGGTATCACCGCCAGTGTTGATCGCGGGCGGGTGAAGCTGACCTGGAAACCGGCTATTCCCGGCGCCGCAGCCGTGACCGGCTACAATGTCTACCGCGCCGAGGATGAGGCCACGCCGGAATTACGCGAGGCGATCAAATCAACTAAGCACACCGATACTTCTGTGCTGGGTGGCCTGCGTTATGCCTATTTCATCCGCGCCCATGATGCCCAGGGCCGCACCTCGCCGCCAAGCGAAGTGGCACGGGTGGCCATGCCGCTGCCGGAACTGGCCCATGGCTGACTTCGAACCGTCAGCCCATTTGGACCCCTTCCCCCGTGAGCATCTGCCGCCACGCGATTCCTGGCCGCAGCTTAATCTGACCGCCCTGCCGGAAATCGCCGCCTATCCGAAGCGCATGAATTGCGCCCATGAATTGCTCGACAAAACCGCCGCCCGCTTCCCGGATCGCCCCGCCCTGCATTACGGCAGCGAGACTTGGAGCTATGCCCGACTGCTGGCCACGGCCAACCGCATCGCTCATATGCTGGTGCAGGATTGCGGCATCATGCCCGGCAACCGCGTGCTGCTGCGGGCGCCCAATAATCCGCTTTATGTCGCCTGCTGGTTCGCGGTGATCAAGGCCGGCGCGGTGGCGGTGGCCACCATGCCGCTCTATCGCTGGCGCGAACTGAGCTATATGGCCGATAAGGCCGAGATCAGCCTGGCCCTATGCGATGCGCGGCTGAAAGACGAAATGGAGGCCACGCTTAAAGAATCAAAGCACCTGAAGCGCTGCGTGTATTTCAACACCGATGCGGCCGATGGCCTGGAAGCCTTGAGTACCTCGAAGCCAGCGGAATTCAGCGCCGTAGATACGGCCTGGGATGATGTCTGCCTGATCGCCTTTACCTCCGGCACCACAGGCCCGGCCAAGGGCTGCATGCATTTCCATCGCGATGTGATGGCGATCTGCGACAGCTTCAACCGCTATGTGCTGCAGCCCGGGCCGGACGATATCTTCACCGGCAGCCCGCCGATTGCCTTCACCTTCGGCCTTGGCGCCTTGGTGGCCTTCCCAATGCAGGTGGGTGCCTCAACCTTGCTGGTGGAGCAATACACGCCGGAAACCATGCTGCGGGCCATCGCCCAGCATCGCGTGACGGTGCTGTTCACCGCGCCAACCGCCTATCGCGCCATGACTGATTTGGCACGCAAAGGTAGCCATGATCTTTCCTCGCTCAAGCAATGCGTGTCGGCTGGCGAAACCATTCCCCTGCCGGTCTGGCAGGGCTGGCTGGATCTGACCGGCATCAAGATCATTGATGGCCTGGGTTCCACCGAGATGCTGCATATCTTCATCACCTCCAAAGGCGATGGCATCAGGCCCGGCGCTACCGGCAAACCGATCCCTGGTTATGAAGCCTGCATCCTGGATGACGACGGCAAGCCGCTGCCCGATGGCGAGATCGGCCGCCTGGCGGTGCGTGGCCCGGTGGGCGTACGCTACCTGGACAACCCAGAACGCCAGGCCAGCTACGCGCAGCATGGCTGGAACCTGACCGGTGATTCCTACAAGCGCGATGCCGATGGCTATTACTGGTATCAGGCGCGCACCGACGACATGATCATCTCTGCCGGCTACAATATTTCCGGCCCGGAAGTGGAAGCCGTGTTGCTGCTGCATCCTTTGGTGGCTGAATGCGCGGTGGTGGCGGCACCCGATCTCGAGCGCGGCCAGATCGTAAAAGCCTTCGTGGTTTTGCGCGACAAAACCGCTGCTGAGCCTGCCTGCGCGAAAGCCTTACAGGATTTCGTGAAAGCCGAGATCGCGCCCTATAAATATCCCCGGGCGATTGAGTTCATTGATGCCCTGCCGCGCACGCAAACCGGCAAAGTGCAACGCTACATGCTGCGTGGGCGATAGGCCTTAGCCGAGCAGTACATCCTTGGCGCGATTGATCTGCGCCGCCAGAAAATTTGAGCCGCCATGATCGGGATGCGCGCTGCGCATCAGGCGGCGGTGGGCGGCGCGGATATCGGCTTCCGAGGCGCCGGGCGCAAGGCCGAGAATATCGTAGGCCTGCTCGCGTGACATCGGGCCATCGCCCGCTGCTGCGGCCACAGGTGCCTGTTCACGCCAATCGGGGCCCAGGCGGCGTTCAAGATAGGCTTCCAGCAACGACACCGAGGCCGAATCATTGGCGGCGCAGGCCTGCAACAGCTCGAATAACGCGGCAGGCTCCAGGTCACTCAGCCGGCGGCCAGTATGAGCGCCCTGCAGCACCTCACCATTCATGGCGCCGCTGGCATGATCCAGCCGCATGCGCAGCCAGGCGGTCTCGACCGCCGATTGCTGGCCAGCCGCCGCAGCTTCCGCACCGGTGCGGGCGCGGCTCCAGCCGCTGGCGCCAGGGCCGCCAAACCAGCCGCCGAACAGGCTGGCCAGGCGCCCTTTGCCAAACATCGCCGCCGAAGCCAGGGCCAGCAGGCCGCCCATATCGATGCGCCCACGGATCAGCAGAAAGACGGCCAGCCCGCCCAGCACGATGCCGAGGCCAATACGGATACCCTTGGCCAAGGCCTTGGGGTCGGCTTTCAGGAACAGCTTGCCGCCGAACAGGAACAGCGCCAATGCCGCCAAGCCGATGCCAAGAACCAGCGCCATGACAGCTCAGTCCAACTGGCTGGTAAGGCGGCGCACATCCGCGCCGGCCGTGGCGGCATAATTGCTGAGCGCGCGATAGCCGCCAGCGGCGTAGACCGCAACGGCGGTGAGCAATTGCATCAGTAACGCGACGCTGCCGGCATCGAAGGCGCCATAAGCGCCACGGGTCAGTCGCGCCATATCCTGAAAGCAGGCCTTGGCCCGCGGCTCCTCGCCTTCCTGGAAGGCAAAAATCGGCACACCGAGCAGCGCAAGCTCGCCCGCCCTGCCCGCCACTTCATCGTGGCTTTCCTCCAGGCAATCGCCGACATAGACCAAGGCATTCACCTTGGCGCCTTGTGCGATTGACTCCCGCGCCTCGGCGGCGGTGTGGCGCAGCACGCGCTCAATCTGGGTATGGCCGCCAACGCACTCCACCTGGCGCATCAGGCGCAGCAAGGCCGGCGCCTCAGATACCCACGGCGATGCCCGGCACTCGCCCATACCGCGAAAGAACACCAGTTGGATATCCAGGCCGCCAAGCCCTGCGACAGCCTTGAACATTTCAGCCTGGATTTTCTGTGCCTGTGCCCAGGTTGCCCCCCGGCTGGCAGTGGCATCCATGGCGAAAACCAGGCGGCCACGGGCAGCGCCCGGCACAGGCCGGGGCGCCAGCGCCACTTGGCGCAAAAAGGCCTCCACGGCCTGCCCATTGGCGGTGGCTGGAACCGACTTGCCTTGCTTATCCATCGGACCATTGGTCATGCCTTAACATATAGAGAGGCTTGAATCGGTTTGCCAGGGCAGCCAGTTCTTGGATTTGGGGTTGGCCCGGGGCGCCGCACTGGCTAAGCTGGCTAACCGGCAGGGCGTCACGCGGCGCCCTAGACCGAGAAAACCGGAGGAACAATGATGACGCGTTTAACCCAATTCAAGGCTATCGGCTTGGCCGCCACCATCATGGTGGGCATGGCTGGCGCCGCGATAGCACAGCCCAAATCCCTTACGCTTGGCACCGCCTCGGTTGGTGGCACCTATTTCATCTATGGCGGCGTGATCGCCACCCTGCTGACCGACACCATCGGCATCAACGTTTCCACCCAGCAGACCCAAGGGCCGAACCAGAACATCATCCTGGTGGATGGCGGCAATATCGAGCTGGGCATGACCACCATGGGCATCGCGCTGCAGGCCTGGAATGGCACCGGCGAATGGACCAAGGGCAAGAAATTCACCAATGTGCGCGCCCTGTTCCCGATGTACGACACGCCGTTCCATTTCGTGACCACCGAAAAAACCGGGATTAAAACCGTTGCTGAAATGGCGGGCAAGAATATCGGCGCCGGCCCCAAGGCTGGCACGCCCGGCACCTACTTCCCGCTCATGTTCGATACGCTCGGCATCAAGGCGAATTGGCGCTTCGGGCAGGCATCCGACATGCAGAACCAGCTGGCTGACGGCCTGCTGGATGTTTTCGCTTTTGCCGCCGGCTTGCCGATCGCTGCTTATTCCGAAATCGAGGCACAGCGTCCGGTGCGCTTCATCTCCTTCACGGATGCCCAACTTGGCGCTCTGAAGAAAGCCATGCCGGAACTCTCCGACAGCGTGATCCCGAAGGGCACCTACAAGACCCTGGCCGAAAACCACAAGACCGTGGGCGTTTACAATTTCGGCATCGCGCACAAGAGCCTGCCGGATGACGTGGCCTACAAGATCGTAAAGGCCGTGCTCGAGAATAATGACCGCATGGTGAAGGGCCACGCGGCGGCCGTGGAAACCGTGGCCGCCAATGCTGAGCGCAACGGCTTCCTGCCGTTCCATCCTGGCGCCATTAAGTATTACAAGGAAAAAGGCATCAAGCTTAATCCCGCCGCGATTCCGGCGAGCTAATCTCTATCGGTGCCTAAACACTACGCCGCCATCGCGCTTGCGCGGTGGCGGCTTCTTTATCTAAGCAGCGTAAATAAAAAAAGTCGTATCGGGGGAAGTCATGGCAAACACAGCAGACGACAAGGTCGATCTGGCAGCAGCGGACAAATTCGAGTTCACAGGATTTAAGCGGCAACTAACCGGCCTTCCCGGCCTGCTGTTCTTCTGGCTTTGTGTGTCATTCACAGTTTTCCACCTGCTGGTGCTTAATGTCTACCCCATCGATTCCATCCTGTTTCGCGCCATCCATGTTGGCTGGGGCGGCGTGCTCTGTTTCGGCCTCTATACTTTCAAGGCAGGGCGATCACTGGACCGCATTCCGCTGATCGATTGGCTGCTGATCCTGCTCTCGATCGCGTGCTGCGGCTATGTCGCCTACTACATCGACGAACTTCAGTTTCGCGCTGGCGCGCTGTTCGAGCCCGGCGATGTGGCTGCGGGCTTCATTGGAACTTTGCTGATCCTGGAAATGACGCGCCGCACCGCCGGCTTGGCCCTACCGATCATTGCCGGTGTTTTCATTCTGTATTGCTTCATTGGCCCATGGCTGCCAGGCATCCTCTATCATCGCGGCTATAATTTCGGCTTCTTCTTCTCTTATATCTATTCCGCCCAGGGCATCTTCGGCGTCACTACCCAGGTCTCCTCCAGCTATATCGTGCTGTTCATTACCTTTGGCGCCTTCCTCACCGTGTCCAAGGCCGGCGATTATATGAACGACCTCGCTGTCTCGCTGGTGGGCTGGGCGCGTGGCGGCCCGGCTAAAGTGGCGGTGCTTTCAGGCGTGCTGTTCGGCACCATCTCGGGCAGCGCCGTGGGCAATGTGGTGGCCAGCGGCATGATCACCATCCCGATGATGCGTCGGGTGGGTTATGACCGCTCTACAGCCGGCGCTATCGAAGCCACCTCTTCCACTGGAGGCCAGATCACGCCACCTGTGATGGGGGCCGGCGCCTTCCTGATGGCCGAGATCACTGGCATCGCCTATACCGAAATCGCATTGGCTGCGGTGATTCCCTGCCTGCTATTCTATATCGCCTGCTATGTGCATTGCGATTTGCACGCAGTAAAGAACGGCCTGCGCGGCTTGCCGCGCAGTGAGCTGACTCCGATCAGCATAATGCTGCGCAAAATTTACCTATTGGCGCCAGTTGTAGTGCTGATCTGGGCTTTGGTTGCCGGGTATTCGGAGTTCCGTGCCGGCACACTCGCCATCTTCTCCGCCCTGGTGGCAAGTTGGATCAGCCGCGAGCATCGCATGGGGGTGAAAAGTACCCTCGAGGCCCTGCAGACCGCAGCCCGCGAAACGTCTCAGCTGGTGGCGATCTGCGCCTGCGCCGGCATCATCGTCGGCGTGATCGCGCTCACCGGTATTGGCGGCCGCTTCTCGCATCTCATTCTGTCTGTAGCTGGCGAGAATAAAGTGCTGGCGATGTTCTTCGCCATGTTCATCTCCCTGGTGCTGGGCATGGGCATGCCCACCACGGCGGCCTACGCGGTGGCGGCCTCGGTGGTGGCGCCTGGCCTGATCCGCATCGGTATCGAGCCTTTGGTGGCGCATATGTTCATCTTCTACTATGCGGTGATTTCTTCGATCACGCCGCCGGTGGCACTCGCCTCCTTCGCCGCCGCCGCCATAGCCCAGGCTGATCAGTGGCGCACCGCGATGATTGCTGTGAAGCTGGGGCTGGCCACCTTCATCGTGCCGTTCATGTTCTTCATCAGCCCAGCCTTACTGGCGCAAGGCGATCCGTTGACAATCCTGCATGTCTTCGTCACGGCATCGGCGGGCGTTTTCTTCCTCGCCTGCTCCACCGAAGGCTGGCTCAATGGTCCTGTTACCCTGCCGCTGCGCGTGCTTTTGTTTGCCGGTTCCATCTGCCTGATCGTGCCGGAAACCATCACCGATCTGGTTGGCGTGGGCATCGGGCTCGGCATCTGGTTCTACCAGCGTGCGCGCCATGGCAGCGACCCTGGAGCCAAGATTCCCTCACCCGCCTTGGGACACTGACGACACAAAAAAGCGCGGCTGTGATGCAGCCGCGCTTTTCTTTTTGTTCGATAGTAAGCCGAGTTATTCCTCCTGGAAGGCTTCTTCGCGCTTCTTACGGATCGAAGGCAGCAGCACAACGATCAGTGCCGCCACTGCCAAGCCCAGCATGATGGCGCTGATCGGACGGGTAACGAACACTGTCGGGTCACCACGCGAAAGCGTCATGGCCCGGCGGAGATACTCTTCCATCATCGGCCCGAGGATGAAGCCTAGCAGCATCGGCGCCGGCTCGCATTCCAGCTTGGCGAAGATATAGCCAAGCACGCCGAAGCCAGCCATCAGATAAACATCGAAGGCGTTGTTGTTCAGGCTGTAAACGCCGATGGAGCAGAAGACCAGGATGCCGGGGAAGAGGATGTGATAGGGAATGGTGAGCATCCGCACCCACATGCCGATCAAAGGCAGGTTCAGCACGATGAGGAAGAAATTGCCGATCCACATCGATACGATAATGCCCCAGAATAACTGTGGCTGCTCTGTCATCACCGCCGGGCCTGGCTGAATGCCCTGAATGATCATAGCGCCGATCATCAGCGCCATCACTGGATTGGACGGAATGCCCAAGGTGAGCATCGGGATGAAGGATGTTTGCGCGCCGGCATTATTAGCCGATTCTGGCGCGGCCACACCTTGAATCGCGCCCTTACCAAACATCGCTGAGTTCTTTGATATTTTCTTCTCCAGTGAATAAGCGGCAAAGGACGACAGCATGGCGCCGCCACCCGGCAGAATGCCCAGCGCTGACCCCAGGGTTGTGCCGCGTAGGATGGGTGCGACCATGTCCTTGAAATCCTGCTTGGTCGGCATCAGGCCGGTCACACTCTTGATGAAAACCGCGCGCTCGCTTTCATCCTCGAGATTTTTGATGATCTCGCCGAGGCCAAACATGCCCATGGCAACCACCACGAAGCCGATGCCATCGGCCAAGTCCGGGGTTTCGAAAGTAAAGCGCGGCACGCCGGAGTTGACATCGGTACCGACCATGCCGAGCAGCAAGCCCACCACGATCATGCCAATCGCCTTGAGCAACGAGCCATGGGCCAGCACCACCGAAGCGACAAGGCCCAGTACCATCAGCGAGAAATATTCGGCAGGCCCGAATTTCAGCGCGATTTCGGCAAGCGGCGGGGCGAACAACGCGAGCAGGAAAGTGGCAACACTGCCGGCGAAGAAGGAGCCGAGAGCCGCCGTGGTCAAGGCCACGCCGGCGCGGCCCTTCCGGGCCATGGCATAGCCATCCAAGGCCGTGATCACTGATGAGCTTTCACCTGGCAAATTGATCAGGATGGCCGTTGTGGAGCCGCCATATTGCGCGCCGTAATAAATGCCAGCCAGCATGATCAGCGAGGAAACCGGCGGCAGCGCGAAGGTGGCCGGCAGCAGCATGGCGATGGTGGCAACCGGGCCCAGACCCGGCAGCACGCCAATCAGCGTGCCAAGAAACACACCACCAAGGCAGTAGAGCAAATTGATTGGCGTGAGGGCGGCGTCCGCGCCGAGAGCAAGATTTTGCAGCAATTCCATGACTTACATCCCCCTCAATTGCCGCCGAGCCAGGCGCCGATGATTGGAATCGGCAACCCCAGGGCTTTGACGAAGACTAGGGAGCAGAAGCCGGCCAGCACGATCATCATGATGATGACGTTCCTCGCCTTGAAATGCACGGAAGCCAAAGCACTGACCAGCGTGATAACCGCCACCGCCGCAGCCAGACCAGCGCCGCGGATCAGAACAGCGAAGGCAATACAGCCAAGCGTGACCATGACGAGGCCCTTGAGGGCAAAGCCGGTGATCGGTTGTCCTGGGGTGAGGAACGACTTCACCACCACGACAAGGCCAATCACACAGAGAATCGCCGCCAGCACCGTGGGGAAGAAAGCAGGGCCCATGCGCCGAGCCGTGCCGAACGCGTAATCCTGGCCGACCCACAGAAAGCCCAAACCCAGTGCCAGGAACAGAATCCCGGACCAGAAATCCTTCGGATTGCGAATCAATCCCTGCATTTTTGCCCCCTTGGCGGTATTCCTGCTCCAGGCAGGTTTATCCGCCTCTCCGCCATACGCTTACGCCTGCCCCGCTGCAAGCGGAACAGGCGTATCGTTTACGCTAAATTATTGAGCCCGTCGAAAACTTAGTCGGCGTATTCGCCTGCCGCCTTGATCACCGGCGCCCATTTGGCGATTTCAGCCTTGAGATGTGCACCCAGCGCTTCAGGCGTTGCCCGATCCTGGCTCACCGGCACAGTGCCAAGCTCGGCAAAGCGAGTCACCACAGCCGGATCCTTCAATGCCACTTGCAGCGCAGCAGCCAGCTTGTCGACCACCGGCTTCGGCGTGCCCTTCGGCGCATAGACGCCGTGCCACACGGCCACTTCGAAGCCCGGCAGGCCGGAGCTATCCAAAGTCGGCAGATCCGGCAGCGCCGGCACCTTGGTCTTGGTGGTCACGCCATAGGCCTTGATCTTGCCGCCCTTGATCTGACCCGTGGTGTTGGTGGTCTGGTCGCACATCAGGTCGATCTGGCCACCCAGCAGGTCATTCATGGCCGGGCCAGTACCCTTGTAGGGCACGGTGGTCATCTGGGTCTGCAGTGCGCTCATCAGCATCAGGCCGCAGAGATGCGACGCCGCGCCCACGCCGGCATTGCCGTAGGAGACCTTGTCTTTGTTGGTCTTGATATAGGCAACCAATTCCTTCATGTCCTTGGGCGGCAGATCACCCTTGGCCACCAGGGTCATCGGCACATCGGTAACCAGACCGATGGGCGAGAAATCGTTGATGGTGTCGTAGGGCAGCTTGCGATACAGCGTGGCGCTGGTTGCCTGGCCGATATGATGCAGGAAGATGGTGTAGCCATCGCCCGCCGCACGAGCCACGCGGGCCGCACCCAGAGTGCCGCCGGCACCGCCGACATTTTCAACAATGATCTGCTGCTTCAGATGCGTGCCCATCGACTGCGCCAGCAGGCGGGCAACGGTATCGGTGGGGCCGCCGGCGGCGAAAGGCACCACCATGGTGATGACCTTGTTCGGATAATCCTGCGCCTGAGCGGCGGTGCCGGCCAGAACGACCAGACCGGCAGCAAGGCCGGTAAGCAGCTTATTCATGAGTCTCTCCCTAGTGTCCCCGCCGGCCACCATGGACATCACGAGGTCCGGCATAAATCGGACGTTAATATTGTTGCGCGGCGTGCCGCTGGCAAGCCTTTTTCGTAACGTCAGGCGGTATTTATCGGCAATTCAGGAATCAGTGACCAAATTTAAGCCAAGCAGCAGGTTCCGCACCTCTTGGCGCGCCGCCGCCTGGGCCATGCTGAGGCCACTCCCGGTCTTATCCAGGTCGAGCAGGGTCAAACCTGAGAGGAATAATTCGCGGAAAATCACCCGTTCCGATAATCCCGGCAGGAAACGGAAGCCGATCCGCTTCTCCAATGCCTGCAGCACCTGGCCAACATGGCGCTTATTGCGGGCATCCAAATGGGAGACCCGGTTGCGGATTACCACCCAGTCGATGCTCTGGCGGTCGCGGTTGAAACGCTGCTTCCGCTGTTCCCAAACCATCTCGGCATAGCGGCTCGGTTTCAGCACCCGCAGGGTCTCGGCATCCACCGTGGCGAGCAGATCCACATCGATAAAGCTGTCATTCACCGGGGTGAGCAACTGATCGGCAAAGGAATGCGCCAGCCGGGCGAGATGGGTGTCACTGCCCGGGCAATCGATCAGGATGAAGTCATGCTCCGGCGTGAAGGCGGCCAGAGCAGCCTGGAAGCGGGCCGCCTCATCTGCCTCAGCCTCGCTGCGGGTTTCCTTGTCGCTTAGCGTCACCACCGCATGGGCCGGTATCGCCAGCCGCAGGCCATGCTTGGTGATATAGGCTTGGCGGTTCTCCAGATAGCGCGTCAGTGTGCGCTGGCGGCCATCCAGGTCGATGGCTGCCACCCGGCCACCTTCGAGCGCCAGGCCGATCAGCACATGCATCGATGTGGTGGATTTGCCCGAGCCGCCCTTCTCATTCCCAACAACAATGATACGCGGCATGGGCTTACAGCAATCCCAGGGAACGGAGTTCCGCCATCAAGGCCGGCGGCAGATCGGCTGCGCCCTCGCCCGCTTCCGTCAGGTCCGGCGGCGCATCGGCGGCTTCCAGGTAGCGCCAGCCCTGATGCGGCCGCCGCGGCATGGGCAGCACCGGGATCAGCTTGGCTTCGAGCTTGATGGCGCAATGTGGGCCGTCATCCAGCTTCACTTCGTCGAGCCCGAGGATGCGCGTGCGCACGCAGAGCTGGCCCTTCACCACCCAATAGAGCGAGCCGCCATTCAGCACTTCATCATCGCGCTTCGGCCGGTGGCGCGTCACATGAGTGTAGAAACCAGGTGACTTGCGGGTCTTGGACTTGTTCTCCTTGACGCGGAAGGCCAGGCGCTCGCGGAAATGGTCGAGGCTTTCAATTCCCACGGCAAGCTTGAGCAGATGAACCGGCATCACACTTTCGATTTCAAAGCCTTGGCCACACTTGATACCGGCGGGCGGCCGAGCTTCTCGGATATCCACCAGGCGGTGCGGACCAATTGCTTGAGATCGTAGCCACTGTCAATGCCGAGGCCATCGAGCATATAGACCAGATCCTCGGTGGCGAGATTGCCGGTAGCGCCCGGCGCATAGGGGCAGCCGCCCAGGCCGCCGACAGAGGCATCATGGCTGGTGATGCCCATTTCCAGCGAGGCCAGCGTGTTGGCCAGCGCCTGGCCATAGGTATCGTGGAAATGCATGCCAAGCTTTTCCAGCGCCACCAGCTTTGCGGTTTCCTCGATCAGCCGCTTGGTTTTGCCCGGCGTGCCGGTGCCAATGGTATCGCCCAGGCCCACATCGTCGCAGCCCAGGTCGCTGATCTGCTTGGCGATGCGCGCCACCTTCACCGGGTCAACCTCGCCCTCGAACGGGCAGCCCAAAGCCACCGAAACAAAGCCGCGCACACGCACGCCATCGGCCTTGGCCTTCTCCACCACAGGGCGAAAACGCTCAATGCTTTCCTCAATCGAGCAGTTGATATTGCGCTGAGAGAAACTCTCAGACGCAGCGGCAAACACCGCGATCGCCTTGGCGCCATATTGCTTGGCGGATTCGTAGCCCTTCAGATTCGGCGTCAGCACCTGATAGGTCACGCCGGGCTTGCGCTTCAGCCGCGTCATCACATCGGCGGCGTCGCCCATCTGCGGCACCCATTTCGGCGACACGAAACTGGTTGCCTCGATATGGGTGGCGCCGCATTCCACCAGCCGCTCGATCAGCTCCACCTTCACATCGGTGGGCACCACACCGGGCTCGTTCTGCAATCCATCGCGGGGACCGGCTTCCCAAAGCGTGATACGGCTTGGCAGGCTCATGGTGCTTACCCTTCAGTCTCCAGGCTGAGCAGGATGGCGCCTTCGCTCACCTGATCGCCGGCATTGAAATGCAGCTTGGCCACCTTGCCGCGCGCGGGCGCCGCAATGGTGTGTTCCATCTTCATCGCTTCCAGCACCATCAGGGCCTGGCCTTTTTCCACTGCAGCCCCTTCGGCCACCAGCACCTGCACCACCTTGCCCGGCATCGGCGCGGTGAGCGCGCCACCGGCGGCCTCGTCCATATCGCCAGCGGCGCGCGGGTCGATCAGTGTCAGCTTCTGCACATGGCCGGGCCGCAGCAGCACCAGCTCTGCGCCCAAACGCACAATCCCCACCTTCATGCGGCGCTCATCCAGCACCGCTTCCAGGCTGCCATCGGCAGCCAGCCTGCCGGATGCCAGGATGCTGGCCTCAGCGCCCTGCACCCGGATCGCGCCCTCCGGCGCATATTCCACGCGCAGGGTGATATCGTGCTCGCCCTCGCGGAAAACCAGTTCATCATAGCCCTGGTCATTCAGCCGCCAGCCATCCACCGCCGCCCAGGGCGACCAGGGATCACCAGCCGGTGCGGTGCGTTTGCGCCGCCGCTCCAGCACCACCGCCAGGGCCGCAAGCGCCAAGGTGGCGGCATCAGCGCCTGCCACAATCGGAATCAGATCGGCGCGGAAACGCTCGATAAAGCCAGTATCCAGATCGCCCGCGCCAAAAGTCGGATGGCCGGCCAGCGCGATCAGGAACGCCGTGTTCGTGGTAACACCGGCAATCTGATATTCCGCCAGGGCTTGGCCCAGGCGGCGCAAAGCCGAGCTGCGGTCCTGATCCCACACGATCAATTTGGCGATCATCGGATCGTAGAAAGGCGTCACGCTGTCGCCCTCGCGCACGCCTGTATCCACGCGCACATGGGCGTTTTCCACCGGCGGGCGCAGGCGATGCAGCTTACCCACCGAAGGTAGGAAATTGCGGTTGGGGTCTTCGGCATAGATGCGCGCCTCAACCGCATGGCCGTTGATGCGCAAATCCTCCTGGCGCAACGGCAGCGGCCCGCCAGCCGCCACAAGAAGCTGCCATTCCACCAGGTCCTGGCCGGTGATCATCTCGGTGACGGGATGCTCCACCTGCAGGCGGGTATTCATTTCCATGAAATAGAAACGGTCCGGCTTCAGGCCGTTGCTCACATCGGCGATGAATTCCACTGTGCCAGCGCCGACATAACCAATCGCCTTGGCCGCATTCACCGCCGCCTGGCCCATGGCTTGGCGCATGGCCGGCGGCATATCAGGTGCAGGGGCCTCTTCCAGCACCTTCTGATGTCGGCGCTGCACCGAGCAATCGCGCTCAAACAGATGCACGGCATTGCCCTGGCTATCAGCGAAAACCTGGATTTCGATATGGCGTGGCTTGATCAGATATTTTTCCAGCAGCACGCGGTCATTGCCAAAAGCATTGGCGCCCTCGCGCTGGGCGCCGGCCAAAGCGGCCTTGAACTCGGCGGCTTTGTCCACGCGCCGCATGCCCTTGCCGCCGCCGCCAGCCACGGCCTTGATCAGCACCGGCCAACCAATGCGCTCGGCTTCATTCAGCAGGAATTCATAATCCTGATTATCGCCATGATAGCCTGGCACCACGGGCACCTTGGCTTCCTGCATCAGCGCCTTGGCAGCGCCTTTGAGGCCCATGGCGCGGATCGCCGAGGCCGGCGGGCCAATAAAAACCAGCTTCGCGGCGGCCAGGGCATCGGCGAATTCGGCATTCTCGGAAAGGAAGCCATAACCGGGATGGATCGCCTCGGCACCTGTGGCTTTGGCGGCAGCGATGATGGCATCGGCGCGCAGATAGCTTTCGCGCACCGGCGCCGGGCCGATCCGCACCGCCTCATCGGCCATGGCCACATGGCGCGAGGCCGCATCGGCATCGGAATACACCGCCACGGTGCTGATACCTAGGCGGCGCGCCGTGCGGATAACCCGGCAGGCGATTTCACCGCGATTGGCGATCAGGATTTTGCGGAACATGCTGTGTCCTTTTCCTGTTCGCTCAATTGGTCCAGGCCGGTTTACGCTTGGCGAAGAAGGATGCCAGGCCCTCCTGCCCTTCCGCGCTGGCGCGGCGGTCGGCGATGTTCTTGGCGGTGAACTGCATCACTTCTTCACCCACCTCGCCATGATAGGCGACATGGCGGATCAGCATCTTGCTATCGGCAATGGCACCGGGCGCACCCAGCAGCAGATCGGCCACCAGCCGCTCGCCGCGCGCCTGCAGGTCGGCCACATCATCGGCCAGGTCATGCACCAGGCCGATACGCTGAGCCTCGGCAGCCTCGAAGCGTTCGCCGGTAAGGAAATAGCGCCGCGCCTGGCGGGCGCCGATGGCGGCCACCACATAAGGCGAGATAGTGGCAGGGCTCAGGCCCAGGCGCACTTCGGTGAGGGCGAATTTGGTGTCGCGCGTGGCAATCGCGATGTCGCTGCAGGAAACCAAGCCTGTGCCGCCCGCCATGCAATTGCCCTGCACCAAGGACACCACGGCCTGCGGCAGATCGTTCAGCACCTTGAACAAGCGCGCCAGCACCATGGTCTGGGCCAGGTTGGTGGCATAATCCTGCTGGCCCGAGCGGCGCATCCATTCCAGATCGCCACCAGCCGAGAAACTCTTGCCCGCGCCCTGAATGGTCACCACGCGCATATCCTTGCGGCCAGCGATCTCGGTGAAGATCGCCACCAGGCGGTCGATCACCTGATCGTTGAAGCAGTTATGCACCGCTGGGCGATTGAGCGTGACGCGGGCCACGCCGCGCGGATCAACATCGAAGAGAACCAGTTCATCGCTCATGGTCATCACATCCGGAACACGCCGAACTTGGTCGGCTCGATGGGGGCGTTATGGGCGGCGCTGAGGCCAAGGCCGAGTGCCATGCGGGTATCCAGGGGGTCGATGATGCCGTCATCCCAGAGCCGTGCCGAGGCATAATAGGGATGGCCCTGGCGGTCATATTGCGCCCGGATCGGGTTCTTGAAGGCTTCCTCCTCCTCGCGGCTCCACTGGCCGCCGGAGCCTTCAATGCCATCGCGCTTCACCGTGGCCAGAACGGCCGCCGCCTGCTCACCGCCCATCACCGAGATACGGGCATTGGGCCACATAAACAGCAGCCGTGGACTGAAGGCGCGGCCGCACATACCGTAATTGCCTGCACCATAGGAGCCACCGATGATCACAGTGAACTTTGGCACATTGGCGCAGGACACGGCCGTCACCAGCTTGGCGCCATCTTTGGCAATGCCGCCGGCCTCATACTTCTTGCCCACCATGAAGCCGGTGATGTTCTGCAGGAACAGCAGCGGGATGCCGCGCTGGCAGCATAGCTCGATGAAATGCGCGCCCTTCAGCGAGCTTTCCGAGAACAGGATCCCGTTATTAGCGATGATGCCCACGGGATAGCCATGGATGCGGGCGAAGCCGCAGACCAGGGTGGCGCCATAGAGCTTCTTGAATTCATCGAGTTCGCTGTCATCGACGATGCGGGCGATGATCTCGCGCACATCGAAGGGCACGCGGGATTCTTTCGGAATGATGCCGTAAAGCTCGGCCGGGTCAAAGCGCGGCGGCTTCGGCTCGCGCACATCGCCAGAAACCTGCTTGGCGGTATTCAGGTTATCAACGATCTTGCGCGCGATGCCCAGCGCATGGGCATCATTCATGGCGTAATGGTCAGTCACACCCGAAACCCGCGAATGCACATCGGCGCCGCCCAGGTCTTCCGCCGAAACTACCTCGCCAGTGGCGGCTTTCACCAGTGGTGGGCCGGCCAGGAAGATGGTGCCCTGGTTGCGCACGATCACGGTTTCATCCGACATCGCCGGCATATAGGCACCGCCGGCGGTGCAGCTGCCCATCACCACGGCGATCTGCGGAATGCGCGCCGCAGACAGATTGGCTTGATTATAGAAAATGCGGCCAAAATGCTCCTTGTCGGGAAACACTTCGTCCCAGGTCGGCAGATTGGCGCCGCCGGAATCCACCAGATAGACGCAGGGCAACCGGTTCTCGCGAGCGATTTCCTGAGCACGGAGATGCTTCTTCACCGTCATCGGAAAATAGGTGCCGCCCTTCACCGTGGCGTCGTTGCAGATCACCACACATTCGCGACCATTGATGCGGCCTATGCCGGTGATGATGCCGGCGGCATGGATATCGCCGCCATACATGTCATAGGCGGCGAACTGACTCAGCTCCAGAAATGGCGAACCAGGATCGAGCAAGGTGCGCACCCGGTCACGCGGCAGCAGTTTGCCGCGCGATAGGTGTTTTTCGCGCGCCTTGTCGCCGCCACCCTGCTTGATGGCGCGCACTTTCGCCTTCAGATCGGCGACAAGCGACGCCATATGGACGACGTTTTCCTGAAATGCGGGTGACCGCGGGTCTAGCTGGGTGCTGAGCGCGCTCATGGACTGCCTTTTGGCTTGCTCTCGGACGTGACCTGAAAGATGCCAGCCTGCCCCCCGCCCCGCAAGGGGGAGCCCCGGTTTTACCCACCCCTGGCAATTTCATGCGTCTATCGCAATAATCGACAAAACCTATGGAGGGAACAAAACAATGAGCGACTTCGATCTGACGGGCAAAGTGGCGCTGGTGACTGGCGGCAACGGCGGCATCGGGCTCGGCATGGCTGAGGGCTTGGCAAAAGCCGGCTGCGATCTGGTGATCTGGGGCAGCAACCCGGAGAAGAACGCCGCCGCCGAGAAAACACTGAAGGCCTATGGCCGCCGTGTGCTGGTGCAGCGCTGCAATGTGGTTGAGGAAGCCGAAGTGGAAGCATGCTTTGCCGAGGCGCTGGCCATTATGGGCCGCATCGATGGCTGCTTTGCCAATGCCGGGGTGAGCCAGAAACGCGCGCCCATGCACCAGCTCAGCACTGCCGAATGGAAGCGCGTGCTGGGCGTCAATCTTGATGGTGCCTTCTTCACCTTGCGTGCCGCCGCCCGCCATATGGTGGAGCGCGCCAAGACCGGCGACGCTTTTGGCCGCCTGGTTGGCATGGCCAGCACGGCCGGTATCCATGGCGCGGCCGGCGCCACGTCATATGCCGCCACCAAAGGTGGGTTGCTCTCGGTGATGCGGGCGCTGGCGGTGGAAATGGCACGCTACAATGTCACCGCCAATTCGATCCTGCCGGGCTGGATCGAAACCGAGATGACCGCCGCCGGTGTTGCCGATCCGAAATTCAGCGGTGCGGTGCTGCCGCGCATCCCAGCCCGCCGCTGGGGCCAGGGCAATGACTTCTCCGGCATCGCCACCTACATTATGAGCGATTCCAGACGCTATCACACCGGCGACAGTTTCGTGATCGACGGCGCCTACACGATCTACTAAGGCCAGGATTTTTAAGGCCTGAGGCGAAGCCACTGCATGCGCAGGATGCCGGCGAGGATCACCACCCCGCCGGCAATCTGCTGCGTGGAGACAGCCGCGCCGAAGAACATGGCGGCCACCAGCACCGAGAAGACTGGCGCCAAATTGCCATAAAGCGAGGCCACCGGCACGCCGACGCGGCTGACGCCGTAATTCCATAACACGATGGCGATGCCGGCGCCGCCCAGGGCCATCCAGGCCAGCATGAACCAGGTGCCGGCCGTGGGCCATTCCGTGGGCACCCGGCCCGGGGAAATCAGGTCAATCGTCACGAAGGCCGTCACCATGAACACTGTGCCGGCCAGCGAGGTGAGGAAACTGATGCGCAACTGGCTCCAGGCCAGCGGCGCCAGAAGCTCCTGCACCTTGAGCGAATACAGGCTCCAGCTCAGCATGGCGCCTACCAGCAGTAGCTCGCCGATATAAGGCATGGCCGCTGCCGTCTCGGCGCGTGGCCTTACCGCGTCCACGGCCACCAGCGCGCCGCCCAACACGGCCGCCACCATCGCCAGCTTGAAACCACGCGCCAGCGGCACGCGATACATCAATTTGGACAGCAATGTGGCCACCAGCGGGCTGCAGCTCATCACAATGGCGGCGCTGATCGGATCAGAGAGCATGATACCGAAGGTGAAGAATTGCGAAAAGCAGGCCATCATGGCGCCGAGCATAGCGAGATGGCGCCAGGGCAACGCGCCACCGAAAGGCGAAGTTCGATCCAGCAGGAAGCACAGCCCCAGCAGCATCGGCGCAGGCAGCAGATAGCGGATCATCGCCAGGAAGAACGGATCGAACACCTGGGTGGCCATGGCATGAGTCATCGGAATCATTCCGCCCCAGAGCAGGGCGGTGATCACCAGACCGATAGCGGCCAAGCCGGTGCCGGCAGCCGGCGCCGAGTTGGTCACGATTGCACTGGCTTCTGCATCACCAACCTCCCTTGGTCAGCCAGCGGTCCAGCATGTCCAGCCGGTCAGCGCCCCAGAAAGGCTCGCCGTCGGCGAAGATGAAGGGCGCGCCAAAAACCCCGCGCTTGTTCACGGCATCCTCGATGCTGTCTTTCAGCGTTGCCTTGATCTCGGCACTCTCAAAGCCGGCGCGCAAAGCGGCACCATCGATGCCCAAAGTCTCGGCGATGGTCACCACAGTATCAGGCGAGGATATGTCGCGCCCCTCGACGAAATACGCCGTGTAGATCGCCTTGGCGAAAGGCACAGCCTTTTGCGGCTGATGCTGCTTCAGCCACAGCACACCGCGCGCCGCGGCCAGGGTCGCCAGCGGGAAATTCGCCGGCATATTGAAGGCGATATCGTGCTCACGCGCCGAGCGGCTGAAATCATGCCGCGAATAATCACCTTTGAGCGGATACTGAGTCAGCGGCTGGGTGCCGGCGATCTTGAAGGCCACACCCAGCAGCATCGGCTGCCAATTCACTGCACGGCTATGCTTGGCGGACAGCGCGTCAATACGCATCGCCGCGATATAGGCGTAGGGCGAGGAAAAATCGAAATAGAAGTCCAGCGGGGCGGCCATGGCATTTCCATTTACTGTCATTGGGGTAAAAGTCTAGCGCAGGCCAAACAGGCTGCGGAAGCGCCGGATCACCGGGTGCTCTTCCGGCTCCAGTTCCAGGCCCACCAGGGTGATACGATTACCCTTGATCTCGCGCACGATCAGTTCCACCGGCCCAACGCGCAGGCGGTCGCCCACCACGGCGCCATGGCGCAGCTTACGCCGGATGAACGCGCCAATCGGCTCTGGATGATGGCGGGCCTCCACCTCGATGCCATACATCGCCACCACGGCGCCGAGCAATGTATCGCCCGGAATGGCGAATTCACCGAACACCTCGTCGCCCGGCGCGCTGGTGCGGCGGCCGCGATCCGGCAGGGCAAAGAGACGATCAAGCGAGAAAAGCTGCTCCGGCGGCGCCAGCACCAACAGGTAATCGCCAGGCTCCAAACCCTCCAGCCTGCTGCGGTCCATCACGGTGCCATCGCGGATCACGGTGATGATACGGCAGCGTCGCGGCAGCGGCATCTCGGCATAGCTGTAGCCAAGCGCGATGCAACCCGGCTCCACCGTGTAGCTGGCGATATCGCGATCCAGCGTGTTGCCCAGATCAATGTCGGTGCGGGTAGGCGCATCCACCGGCGGCGGCAATTCCAGGCCGAAGAGCCGCGCCGCCAGGCCAATGGTCCAGCCTTGCAGCAAAAGCGAGGCAACCACGCAGAAGAAGGCGATGGAGATATAGACACCCGCATTGGGCACGCCGGCGAGGACTGGAATCGTGGCCAGGAAAATCGGCACCGCGCCGCGCAACCCCACCCAGGCGATGAAGCCGATCTCCGCCCAGGTGTAGCGGAAGGGCAGCAGGCAGAGCGCCACGGCCAGTGGCCGCGCCAGCACGATCAGCACCGCCGCCACGGCCAGGCCAGGAACGATGTCAGGTTTCATTTCACTCGGCGTCATCAGCAGGCCGAGCAGCAGGAACATCACGATCTGGCCAAGCCAGCTCAAGCCATCGAAAAAGCGCAACACCACCTGCGCGCCACGGTGGCGGCGGTTGCCCAGCACCAGGCCGGCCACATAGACCGCGATATAGCCTGAGGCATGGGCGAAATGCGCGCCGGAAAAGATCAGCAACGTGGCCGCCATGGCAACGATGGGATAGAGGCCTCCGGCCACCGGCACGCGGTTGAACAGCGCCACCAGGGCGAAGCCACCAACCACGCCGATCAGGCTGCCGCCCAGCATCTGCACCAGGAATTGCCCGGCCAGGATCAGACTGTCCGGCGGCTGGCCCAGGCGCAGCATCTCCACGCAAACCAGCGTGAGGAAAATCGCCATCGGATCGTTGATGCCGGATTCCACTTCCAGCGTGCCGCTGACGCGCTTCTGCAAAGCCAGGCCGCGCACATTGAGCAGGAAGAACACGGCGGCCGCGTCGGTTGAGCCAACGATGGCGCCAACCAGGAAGGATTCAAGCCAGCCGATGCCCGTAAGCAGATGCGTTGCCGCCGCCACCACGCCGGCGGTGACCAGCACGCCGAAAGTGGCCAGCCCAAGCGCTGGCCCGGCCACCAATTTCACGGTGGAGAATTTGGTGCGCAGGCCGCCATCGAACAGGATGATCGCCAGCGCGGCGGAACCGACCGTGTAGGTCAGGCCGAAATCAGTGAAATCGATGCCGCCGGGGCCATCGATGCCGGCGAGCAGGCCCAGGCCAAGGAAGACAAGCAGGAAGGGAACACCAAAACGGCTGGACGCCGAGCCGGCAAAGATGCTGACCAGGACCAACAGGGACGCAATGAACAAAATCTCGTTGGCCTGATTCAACCCGTCTTGTCTCCTCTCGTTCTCCTACCCCGTGGCGGCAAGTGAGCGGCTGATCACCAGCCGCTGAACATCGCTGGTGCCCTCGTAAATCTGGCACACGCGCACATCGCGGTAGATGCGTTCGACCGGGAAGTCGGCGAGATAGCCGTAACCGCCATGGATCTGGATCGATTCGGAGCATACCTGCTCGGCCATTTCAGAGGCAAACAATTTGGCCATGCTGGCTTGTTTCAGGCAGGGCTGGCCCGCATCCTTCAGCCGGGCGGCATTCAGCACCATCTGGCGCCCGGCCTCGATCCGGGTGGCCATGTCGGCCAGGCGGAAGGCCACGGCCTGATGGTTGATGATCGCGGTGCCGAAAGCCTCGCGCTGGCCGGCATAGGCGAGCGCCGCCTCAAAGGCCGCCCGCGCCATGCCAACCGATTGCGCGCCGATGCCGATACGGCCGGATTCCAGGTTGGCGAGCGCGATGCGGTAGCCCTCACCCTCCTCGCCCAGCAAGGCATCAGCCGGCACGGTCAGGTTCTCGAATACCAGCTGGCAGGTATCGGAGCATTTCTGTCCCAGCTTGGCTTCGACGCTGGCCACCTTGAAGCCCGGCAGGTCGGTACGCACCAGGAAGCAGGAAATGCCGCGCTTGCCCTGGGCCGGGTCGGTCACGGCAAAGATCAGCGCTGCCTTGGCGATGCTGCCCGAGGTGATGAACTGCTTGGTGCCATTGATTACCCAGGTATCGCCCTCGCGGCGCGCCCGGGTTTTCAGGTTGGCGGCATCCGAACCGGCCTGGGGTTCGGTGAGGCAGAAGGCGCCGATCCATTCGCCGCGCGCCAGGGGCGTCAGAAACTCGCGCTTCTGCTTCTCATTGCCATAGCGCAGCACCGCCGCGCATACCGGGCTGTTATTCACCGACATGATGGTGCTCACCGCGCCATCGGCAGCGGCGATCTCTTCCAGGGCCAGAACATAGCTGATGAAATCAGCGCCAGCGCCGCCCCATTCATCGGGCACGCCCATGCCGAGCAAGCCCAGCCCGCCCATCTCGCGCAACAGCTCAAGCGGCGGCGTGGCCGAGCGGTCACGCGCGGCTGCGCCGGGCGCCAGTTTGGCTTGAGCGAAATTCCGCGCCATGTCGCGAATCATCTGCTGGTCTTGGGTCAGCATCGCTTAATCCTTTCGCTGTTCCGGCGCCCCGTTGCCCGGTGTAACGGCCACAAGGCCCTTGGCCAAAGCCGACAAATCTTCCACCGCCAGCGGCTTGCCCGCCTTGGCGCAATAAAGCGCATCCACCCGCAAGCTGCCTTCACTGCGCGGCACGCCCTTTTGCGGCACGGGCTCGCCGCTCGCCGCGCCATAGAGCGCCAGCCCCAGACATTCGCGCACGCCCAAAGAAAGCCGGCGCGCCACACCCAAGCCAAAGCCGGTGACAAGCTTGCGGTCCTCACCATCCAGCGCAGTGATGGCCGGCGTCTCCAGGCCCTTCAGCAGCAAAGCGGCACTCTTGGCCACATCCAGGCGGCCGCTGATGTAATGATCCGTCTCGGTGAAATCGCGCAGGGCAACCAAGGCAAATGAGCCGCCGGTTTCCTGCGCCTTCCAGAAATAGCGCTCGATGCGATAGCCCAGCGGCCCGACCATGCCTTCGGCTTTTTCCGGCTTGGGCATCAGGCCCGGCGCCGGCCATTGCACCCGCGCTTCAGGCCCACGCAACGCCTGCCAGCGCTCCTCCGCCATTGCCGCCGTGGTGGCGATGCAGCCAAATAAACAGCCTGCCGCCAAACGAGGCCGCAGCCTCACGCGGTTTCCTCAAACATCTCGCGGCCGATCAGCATGCGGCGGATTTCCGACGTGCCGGCACCGATCTCGTAGAGCTTGGCATCGCGCAGCAGACGGCCCGTGGCCGTGTCGTTGATATAGCCGTTGCCACCCAGGATTTGGACGGCATCCAGCGCCGCCTTGGTTGCCTTCTCGGCAGCGAACAGGATGGCGCCCGCCGCATCCTTGCGCGTGGTCTTGCCCTTGTCGCAGGCCTTGGCCACGGCATAGACATAGGCGCGCGACGCATTCATCTCGGTATACATGTCCGCCAGCTTGGCCTGGATGAGTTGGAAGGTGCCGATCGGCTGGCCAAATTGCTTGCGGTCATGCACATAGGGAATCACAATATCCAGCGCCGCCTGCATGATGCCCAACGGGCCGGCAGCCAGCACGGCGCGCTCGTAATCCAGGCCGCTCATCAGCACATTCACGCCGCGCCCAACGCTGCCAAGCACGTTTTCTTCCGGCACTTCGCAATCCTGGAACACCAACTCGCCAGTCTCGGAACCGCGCATGCCCAGCTTGTCCAGCTTCTGGGCGATGGAAAAGCCCTTGAAGCTTTTCTCCACCAGGAAAGCCGTGATGCCGCGCGTGCCGGCCGCGAGGTCGGTCTTGGCATAGATCACCAGCACCTCGGCCGAGGGACCATTGGTGATCCACATCTTGTTGCCGTTCAGCACATAGCGGTCGCCCTTCTTGTCAGCGCGCAGCTTCATCGACACCACATCCGAACCGGCATTCGGCTCGCTCATCGCCAAAGCACCGAGATGCTCGCCGGAAATCAGCTTGGGCAGATAGCGGCGCTTCTGCTCATCGGAGCCATTGCGGTTGATCTGGTTGACACAGAGATTGGAATGCGCGCCATAGGACAGGCCGACGGAAGCCGATCCACGGCTCACCTCCTCCATCGCCACCACATGCTCCAGATAGCCTAGCCCTGAGCCGCCATATTCCTCGGCCACGGTGATGCCATGCAGGCCGAGGGCGCCCATCTTGGGCCATAGGTCACGCGGGAATTCATCCTTGCGGTCGATCTCGTCGGCGCGCGGCGCCAGTTCGGCATCCACGAAAGACCGCGTGGATTGCCGCAGCATATCGGCGGTTTCGCCAAGGTCGAAATCCAGCATCGGATAGCTGTTGCTGATCATGGCGGCGTCTCCCTCAAATATTGCAGGCATGTTAGCCGGGCTTGTGCCCGGCGTGGAGTCTCGGTGGCCTATTTGCGCGGCGCATCCGGCCTGCCAAGCAGGCACATCATGGTGGCAAGCCCGGTGGCACAGGCGATTTCGCGCTCAGCCGTCACCGCTATCACGTCCATATGGCAGATCGTGAGGGTGCGGCCGAATTTCGTCACCTGGGCGCGGGCCAGCAGGCGGTCAGCATCGGCCGGCGCCAGCAGGTTCAGCTTGTATTCCACCGTCAGCACCGTGGCATCGGCGGGAAACAGGCTATAGGCGGCATAGCCGGCGGCACCATCGGCAATCATGCCCACCATGCCGCCATGCACGAAACCATGCTGCTGCGTCACTTCATGACGCCGGATCAATTCCACCTCGCAGAAGCCCGGTTCCAGGCGGCTGATCGTAGCGCCGATCAGATGCATCGCCGGTTGGCGGTTGAAGCTGTCGCGGCAACGCGTTTCGAAATTCGGATCACTGGGCTGGAACTCGGGTTTGGCAATCATGCGGCGGCTTCTCTGCGAATGGCGGGCTCAATGCCGAATGTGTCACCAATCCGCGCGATGAAGCCAGCCGGGAAGGGCCGCGATTTACGCGAGGCGAGATCGAGACAGACCCCGGTGAGCCGGGCGCTCATGGCCAGCCTGTCGTCTCCCACCCGCAGCAGCCGGTGACGGAACACGATCTTGCGTTCGCCGATGCTCTCCACAGTGGTTTCCATCCGCACCATGTCGCCGCCGCGCAACTCGGCCTGGTAATCCACCTCGGCCCGCACAGCGGCCACGCCGAGATTTTCTGCCGCCGATTGTTCGCGATTCAGGCCATGCATGGCCAGCATGGCGAAGGCGGCATCGCCCAGCCAGCCCATATAGAAGCTGACATTGACATGGCCCAGATGGTCGCATTGCCAAGCCTGGGTCATCATCCGCAGGGTTTCCACATACCGTTCGGTCATGGCGGCCTCCTTGGGCTGGTTTCCTCGGGCGCCAAGCTAGCCGGAACACAAAAATAGATAAAATCGATTGTTTTTATATACTAAATAGGTTTTCTCTATGGGCCATGAATATCAGCCAGATTCGCTATTTCATGGCCGTGGTTGAAACCGGCAATTTCACCAAGGCGGCCGAGCGCGCCAATATCTCGCAGCCTACCCTCTCGGCTGGCATCAAACGGCTGGAGGAAGACCTCGGCGCGCCGCTGTTCGAGCGTGGCCGGGGCGCCGCCCTCACGCCATCGGGTGCGCGCTTCCTGCCCCGCGCCCGGGTGATGCTGCAGGAATGGACCGCCGCGCGGCGCGAGCTGCGCCAGGCCAAGCCGGCACGCCAGCGCCTGCGCCTTGGGCATATGACCGGGCTGCCGTTGCGCAGCCTGGCCAGCCTGCTTGGCGGCTTTTCCTCAGCCCAGCCCGATGTGGCGCTGGAAACCCTGGAGGCACCGGCCGCCACCCTGCAGCGAAGGCTCGATCTCGGCCGGCTGGATGCCGCCTTGCTGCTCTTGCCGGAAACCGATGCGGCCTCGTCGCTAACGCTGTTTCGCCAGCGCTATCATCTGGCGGTGCCGGCCCAGCATCCCCTGGCCCATCGCAGCAATGCCCGCATCGCGGAATTGCACGATCAGGCTTTCGTGATTCATCCAGAGGCTGCCGTGATGCCTACGGCTGAGAAATTATTCGCCGAGCATAACGCGCGACCGCGCATCGTCGGCAAGGCCGAAAGCGATGCCGCCTTGCTGGCTTTGGTGGAAGCGGGCTTGGGCGCCGCCATCCTGCCGCATTGGCTCTGCGCCAGTTCTGAGCGCATCAGCAGCCTGGTGCTGGCGGAATTGAAGCTCAGCCATCGCATCGGGCTCGCCTGGCGCGGCGAAGCGGGACCAGCGCTGGCGCTACTGACCAGCTTTGCCACCAGCCATGCCTGGGATCGCAGCGAGGCGATGATCGGGCATTGAGGCTGCGGTCAGCCGCCAGTCGCCGCCCGGCTGCTGAGGATCGAGCCCATCACGCCATCGGCATGGTCCTGGGCATCCACCACGGCAACAGCGCTCATATTCACCAGGCCGCGCACGGTGACATTGCGCGACACGATATGCGCCGACTTGCCCATGCCCATCAGGATCGGGCCAACATAGAAGCCCTGTTCCAACTGGCGCACCAGGTTGGCGGCGATATTGGCCGCTTCCAGGTTGGGCATGATCAGGATATTGGCCGCGCCGCTGAGGCGGTTATTCGGCATGGTCTTCTCGCGGATCGCGGCTGAGAGCGCCGAGTCCGCCTTCATCTCGCCTTCGATTTCCATATCGGGGAATTCGGCCTGCAGCAGGCGCACCGCCTCGCGCATCTTGCGTGCGGCGGGTGACGTGGACGAACCGAAATTGGAATTGGACAGCAAGGCGATCTTCGGCACCACGCCAAAGCGCAACGCCTCTTCCGCTGCCAGCCGGGTGATGGCCGCGATCTCGGTGGCCGACGGATCAAGATTCACATTGCTATCGGCGATGAAGATCACGCCCTGGGGCAGCACCAAGAGCTGCATCGCCGCCGGCCGCGTCACGCCCGGGCGCAGGCCCAGCACATCCAGCAGATGCGGCAGATGGTGATCATATTGGCTCACCGCGCCGCAGAGCATGGCATCGGCATCGCCGCGCTGCACCGCCAAAGCCGCGATCACCGTGGTATTGGTGCGGATGATGGTGCGGGCATCGTCTGGCGCCACGCCGCGCCGCGCCATCTGAGCGTGATAGGTGGTCCAGTAATCGTGATAGCGGTCGTCACGCTCCGGGTCGATCAACTGGATATTCTCGCCCAGCTTCAGGCGCAGGCCGAGCTTTTCGATGCGGCGCTCCACCACAGCGCGACGGCCAATAAGAATCGGCTGCGCCAGCTTGTCGTCGATCACGATCTGGGCGGCGCGCAGCACGCGCTCATCCTCGCCCTCGGCATAGATCAGCCGCAGCGGCCGGCGCCGGGCGCGATCAAAGATCGGCCGCATGATGAAGCCGGTGCGATAAACGAAACGCTCCAGGCCCTGGCGATAGGCTTCCAGATCAGCGATCGGCCGCGTGGCCACGCCGCTATCCATCGCCGCCTTGGCCACTGCCGGCGCGATTTGCAGGATCAGCCGCGGATCGAACGGCTTGGGGATGAAGTAATCCGGGCCAAACGACACTTCGTCATCCGGGCCATAGGCGCGGGCCACCACATCAGTCATCTCGGCCAACGCGAGATCGGCGATGGCGCGCACGGCGGCCATTTCCATCTGGGTGTTGATCGTGGTGGCGCCCACATCCAGCGCGCCGCGGAACAGGAACGGGAAGCAGAGCACGTTGTTGACCTGGTTCGGATAATCCGAACGCCCGGTGGCCATCACCACATCGGGCCGTGCCACCTTGGCTTCTTCGGGCAGAATCTCCGGCGTCGGATTGGCCAGCGCGAGAATCAGCGGCTTGGGCCCCATCTTGGCCACCATCTCGCCCTTCAGCACGCCACCGGCGGATAGGCCCAGGAAAACATCGGCGCCGGCAATGGCATCGCCCAGCGTGCGATGGTTGGTCGGCCGCGCATAGCGCGCCTTGAATTCATCCATCTGCTCGGTGCGGCCTTCATAGACCACGCCAACAATATCGGTGACGACAATATTCTCGCGCTTCATGCCCAGCTCAACCAGCAGGTCGAGGCAGGCCAAAGCCGCCGCGCCAGCGCCGGAAGCCACCAGACGCACATCTTCCATGGTCTTGCCCACCACGCGCAGGCCGTTGAGGATCGCGGCCGCCACGGTGATGGCGGTGCCGTGCTGATCATCATGGAACACGGGAATGTTCATGCGGGCGCGCAGGGCGCGCTCCACCACGAAGCATTCTGGCGATTTGATGTCTTCCAGGTTGATGCCGCCGAAGGTCGGCTCAAGGGCCGCCACGATCTCGATCAGCTTCTCGGGATCGTTCTGGTTCACCTCGATATCGAACACGTCGATGCCGGCGAATTTCTTGAACAGCACCGCCTTGCCTTCCATGACGGGCTTGGAGGCCAGCGGGCCGATATTGCCCAAGCCGAGCACGGCGGTGCCGTTGGAAATGACGGCGACGAGGTTGCCGCGCGCGGTCAGCTCGGCGGCCTGGCTCGGGTCTTCCGCGATGGCGCGGCAGGCGGCGGCAACGCCAGGGCTGTAAGCCAGGGCCAGATCGCGCTGGGTGGCCAGCGGCTTGGTGGCCGCAATCTCCAGCTTACCCGGCCTCGGCAGCCTGTGATATTCGAGGGCCGCGCGGTCGAGATCATCTGTCATGGGGTGTTTTCCGGTGGCCCTGATACGGGCGGTGGCCCTGGAACGGGGTGGATGGTGCGGTCGAAAAGACTCGAACTTTCACGGCCTTTCGGCCACAGCGACCTCAACGCTGCGCGTCTACCAATTCCGCCACGACCGCAAACCGGGCGACGCGGGGATGTAGCAAATCCCCAGGCTGGCATCAAGGACCACAGCAGGCTTATTAGTCGTCAGACATGGTGTCGGTGATAGATACCGCCACCTTCTCGCCGGAGATGACGATTTCGCCGCGTGCGATCAGCTTATTGTTGGCGAAAATCCAGGCATGGTCGTCCACGCTGGCATCCAGCTCGATAACGGCGCCACGGCCGACCTTCAGCACCTGGTGAATGGGCATGGTGGCCTTGCCGAGCACGACCGAGATTTCGACCGTAACGTCGTTGACGGCATTATTCGCGGCCATGGCACTACCCTTCCTCGGCCTTTCCTTCGGTGGCCGCCCCCGCTACATAACGCTGCGCTGGTTAGTATATGGTAAATCCATGAACCTGATACCCTCCCGTTTGATCCCAAGAGCATCGGACTGCCTGGAGACCCCCGCCGGCCCCATCGACTGGGCGGTGAGCGATGGCCCGGTGGCCTATCTGGAGGCCGTGGCAGCCATGGAGGCCCGGGTGGCCGGCATCCATGCCGGCACAGCGCGGGAGCTGATCTGGCTGCTGGAACATCCCCCGCTATATACCGCCGGCACCTCGGCCAAGCCCGGCGACCTGCTGGACCAGCGCTTTCCGGTCCATGCCACCGGGCGCGGCGGGCAATACACCTACCACGGCCCCGGCCAGCGCATTGCCTATCTACTGCTCGACCTGGGCAAGCGCGGCCGCGACCTGAGAAATTACGTCTGTCGGCTGGAAGATTGGGTAATTCACACCCTGGCCACCTATAATGTTACCGCCGAGCGGCGGCCGGGCCGCGTCGGCGTTTGGGTGCCCCGCCCGGACAAGGCGCCCGAGGGCCGCGAGGACAAGATCGCCGCCATCGGCGTAAGGGTGCGCCATTGGGTCAGCTTCCATGGCCTGAGCCTGAATGTAGACCCCGACCTCAGCCATTATGGTGGCATCGTGCCCTGCGGTATCCACAACCAGGAAGCCACGCCCTTTGGCGTCACCTCGCTTGTCGATCTGGGCCTGCCGGTGAGCCTGGCAGATGTGGATAACGCCCTGCGTGGCACGATCACCGCCAGCCTGCTCGAACGGCTGGCCGCGCCAAGCTGCGATTAATCCAATAAAACAGATCATATAATATATTTAACTATATAATATTATTTATTTTTCTTTCTTTCTATGGCGCGCTTCTGCTGCCGTGACAGGCCTGCCGGATCCACCTCATCAGGCGCCTGAGCTTTATTCGCCTTGCCCGACAGATAAAAGACATAAAATGCTGTAATGAATACAAGAACACCGCCACCCAGCCAGGGGTTTCCGGTACTGTACCAGACAAAGGCACCACCGCTTACCGAGGCGACATAGCAGACCAGCCATTGCTGCAAGGTCAGTTTAATTGGCTTTCGCTTTTCAGCCATGGACTTAACTATCTTTCCGGATCAGTTAGACGACTTGTTCGAAGCTATGGGTGGCCAGCAGGGTGGCTTCGTTCTCCTCGGCCAATTTGGTTGCCTCCACCCTGTCCACCCGCGCAGCAGCGGGGCCCTGCCAAAGCTGGCCGGCGAGCCGGTCGAGGTTATAAGCTTGGCCACGCGCCACCACTTCCACGCTGCCATCAGGGCGATTCCGCACCCAACCGGCCAATCCCAGCAGCCGGGCCTGGCCCACGGTCCAGAACCGGAAGCCTACCCCCTGCACCCGTCCAGCGATCAGATAACGACGCATTTCCATGCCCTAAGATTAGGTGCCGGCCGATAGCTTCACAAGCTGGATAGCCCCGCTGGCAGCGCCACAGAACCAGCCCGCCCATGCCGCAATGCCGCCCCAATCCGCCGCCATGATCCAAATGGAAATTGGCGCCGCATCCCTAGAGACGGGCTAACCTCGCCCGGCTACACTCGCATAACGGAGGAAATGTTACGTCATGAGCAATGCCAGATTGACCCACCATAGCATCCGTTCGGCCGGGCCGGCGGATGCCGCGGCGCTGGCAAAGCTGCATGTGGCGGTGTGGCAAAGCGCCTATCGCGGCATCATGCCTGATGCCTATCTGGATGCCCTGTCCGTCTCCCACCGCCAGACCTTCTGGGACAGCCTACTCTCCGAACCCGATCCGAACCGCCTGGTTCTGGTGCTGGAAGCCGAGGATGGCAGCCTAGGCGGCTTCCTCTCCGCCGGCTCACCCCGCGACCTGCCGGCCGGTGGCGCCGCCCTCTATCGCGGCGAAATCTATGCCCTGAATGTGCTGCCCGCGCTGCAGGGCCGTGGCCATGGCCGAAGGCTGCTGGTGCATATCGCCAATTGGCTGGCCGAGCGCCGCATGACGCCCTTCTGCCTCTGGGTGCTGGCCGACAATACCCGGGCGCGGGATTTCTATGAGGTGCTGGGCGGGGCAACCATCGCCCAGCGCAGCATCACCATCGGCGGCGCCCGCCTCACCGAGGTGGCCTACCAGTTCCTCAATCCAGACCAGATCGCCCGCAAAGCCCTGAAGGCCGTGGGCCGGCGGCTATGATCAGGCGCTCTGATCAGACGTAGCGGGTGAGTAGCGGCTTACCGCCAAAATGGGCGGCGAGATTACGCACCACCAGATCGCCCATGGCTTCGCGGGTCTGGTGCGTGGCGCTGCCCACATGGGGCTGTAGCACCACATTCTCCAGCTTGAACAATGCCTCTGGCACCTGCGGCTCATTGGCGAAAACATCCAGGCCGGCGCCTTTGAGGCGGCCCTGCACCAGGGCATCCACCAGGGCCGGTTCGTCCACCACGCTGCCGCGCGCGATATTCACCACATAGCCCTTCGCGCCCAAAGCCGCGAGCACCTTGGCATTCACCAGCTTGTCGGTGGCCGGGCCGCCCGGGCAGGCGATCATCAGTATGTCCACATCGGCGGCCATGGCTGTGAGATCGGCATAATAACGCTGGCTCACACCTGCCTTCTCGCGCGGGCCGGAATAAACCACGGTCACACCGCAGGCCTCCGCACGCCGGGCAATGGCCTGGCCAATGCGGCCGAAACCCAACACACCCATGGTCTTGCCGCCGAGCTTGTCGGCAAGGGCGAATTTACCTGTGGGCCATTGCCCCGAACGAACGAAGGCATCGCCCTGGGGAATGCGGCGAAGCGTCGCCAGCGTCAGGCCAATGGCCAGATCGGCCACTTCATCGGTCAACACATCGGGCGTGTTGGTGACGATAATGCTCTTCTTTTTGCAATGCTCGGTATCGATGGCATCCACGCCCACGCCAAAGCAGGAGATGATCTCCAGCTTGGGCAAGGCATCGATCAGCGCGGCGTTGGCGCCGGCGCCGCCCGAGGTGGCAACAGCGCGCACCCGGGGCGCGATCTCGGCCAGCAAGGCGGCGCGGTCTGTGGCCTGCCACAGACGATGGATGGTGTAGGCCGCAGCCAGTTCACGCTCCACGCTCGGCAACAGCGGCGTCACCTGCAAAATCTCAATGGCCATTTCCGTCCCTCTGATATCTTATATCTGACTTCAGGGGAGCCTAATGGCCGCAGGACGGGGGTTCAAGCCGCGCGCCGCTTCTGATCGCGCATCGGGGTGAGATTCTGCAGGAACTGCTCGGTGCAGGCATCCCAGGAGTAGTTCAGCGCCAGTGCCCGGCAGGCTTCCGGCGATTTGCCCAAGGCACCCTTGATCGCCTCGGCCAGATCCTCATGCAGGCAGCCCACTTCCGGGTGCGGCCCCACCACATCCAGCGGCCCGGTCACCGGATAGGCGGCGACAGGAATGCCAGAGGCCAAAGCCTCCAGCAGCACTAGGCCGAAGGTGTCAGTCAGGCTGGGGAAAACGAACACATCGGACGCGGCGAAATAGCTCGCCAGCGCGCCATTCTCCAGATAGCCGGCAAATACCGCTTCCGGGTATCTGGCGCGGTATTCCTCAAGCTGCGGCCCGATGCCCACCACCAGCTTGGTGCCAGGCAGATCGAGCTTGAGGAAGGCTTCGATATTCTTGTCCACCACCACGCGGCCGGCATAGAGATGGATCGGGCGCGGCAGATTGAGCAGGCTTTTGTCGCGCGGGCGGAAGCGCTCGGTATCCACACCGCGCGACCAGGTGCGCAGGTTGCGGAAGCCGCGTGCCGCCAGACTATCGGCCAGGCTGCTGGTGGCCACCATCACGCCAGCCGAGCCGTTATGGAACCAGCGCATGAAGGCATAGGACCAGGAGAGCGGCAGCTTGGCGCGCTCCTCCACATATTCCGGGAATTTGGTGTGATAGGCGGTGGTGAAGGCGAAACCATGGCGCGTGCAATATTTCCGCGCCGCCAGGCCGAGAGGCCCCTCCGTGGCGATATGGATTGCCTCAGGGCCGAATACGTCGATCCGCTGCACCAGGCTGCGATAAGGCAGAATGGCGAGTTCGATCTCGGGATAAGTCGGGCATGGCACGCGGCGGAACTCGCCCGGGCCGATCACTTCAACGATATGGCCGCGCTTGAGCAGGCCTTCCACGGTCTTGGTGAGTGTACGCACCACGCCATTCACCTGCGGATGCCATGCATCCGAAACAATGAGTATCCGCATGACCACCACTTTCGCTCATCATTCAACACGCGATGATTGCATCGCAGTTTGGTGACAGCGGCGTGACGGTCTGTGGATAAATCCGTGAAGCTTTACCAGAGGATCAGGCTATTGGCCAAAGCGGGCATGGATCCCCGGATCAAGTCAGGGGATGAAAGGATGGCGAGGCCGACAGCCCCTTATCCTTTCACCTTCTCGCGCAACGTGACGAACTCTTCCGCCGCCGTGGGATGAATGCCCACCGTGGCATCGAAATCCGCCTTGGTCGCCTTGGCCTTGATGGCGATGGCGATGCCCTGGATGATCTCGCCCGCTTCCGGGCCAACCATGTGAGCGCCCAGCACGCGGTCGGAGGCCGCATCCACCACCAGCTTCATCAGGATACGCTCATCACGCCCTGACAATGTGTGACGCATCGGCTTGAAACTGGTGCGGTAGATATCCACGGCCTTGTAGCGCTGGCGCGCCTGCGCCTCGGTAAGGCCCACGCTGCCCACCGGGGGCTGACTGAACACCGCCGAAGGCACATCGGCATGATCGGCCTGGCGCGGCCTCTTGCCAAACACCGTATCGGCGAAGGCATGGCCTTCGCGGATCGCCACCGGCGTCAGGTTGATGCGGTTGGTCACATCGCCCACGGCATAGATATGCTTCACGCTGGATTGCGACCAGGCATCCACCTTCACCGCGCCGTCGGCATCCAGTTCAACGCCGGCTTCTTCCAGGCCCAATCCCTTGGTGTTTGGCTTGCGCCCCGTGGCGGCCATCACCGCATCGGCGGCCAAAGTGCTGCCATCGGTGAGATGCAGCAGCAGGCTATCGTCGGCGGCCTTCTCCACTTTCACCACGTCCGTGTTGACGCGCAGATCAATACCGCTTTTCACGATCTCGGCGGCCAGATGGTTGCGCACATCATCATCGAAGCCGCGCAGAATCTGCTCGCCGCGATAAAGCTGCGTCACCTGGGCGCCCAGGCCATTGAAGATGCCGGCGAACTCAACGGCGATATAGCCGCCGCCCAGCACCACGATGCGCTTGGGCATTTCCGGCAGATGAAACGCCTCGTTGGAGGTGATCATCAGTTCGGCGCCGGGGATAGCCGGCTTCACCGGCGCGCCGCCGGTGGCGATCAGGATGGTGCCGGCGGTGATCTTCTGGCCGGCCACTTCCACGGTATGCGCGTCCAGCAGTCGGGCGCGGCCATCATAGGTCTTGGCGCCGGCATTCTCGAACAGGCCACGATAGATGCGCTCCAGGCGGCCGATCTCTTTATCCTTGTTGGCGATCAGCGTTTTCCAGTCGAAGCTGGTCTCGCCAACATTCCAGCCGAAGCCGGCGGCATCCTGGAAGCCATGGGCATATTCAGCGGCATAGACCAGCAGCTTCTTGGGCACGCAGCCACGGATCACGCAGGTGCCGCCATAGCGGTATTCCTCAGCCACGGCCACGCGGGCACCATGGCCGGCGGCAATGCGGCCGGCGCGCACGCCGCCCGAGCCGCCACCAATCACAAACAGGTCAACGTCATACTGGGTCATATCGATCCGGTCCTGCATTGGCATAATTAGCGGGCACTTCATGCCCCCGGCCAACGGAATGCATCAGGTCGCGCATGTCAGCATGCTGGCGCGCCACGGCTAGATGGTGCGCTTCCATGGCCGCGACAAGGGCGCCGCCATGGCCCAAAAGGCGGTCGGCATGGCGGATCATCAGGCTGTTGGGCCAGGAGCGCGGCCGGATGGCGCTCAGCGCCGCGAACACATCCGCCTCGCGGCCCTTGTTGCGCAGCGCCATCAGGATGGTGGCGGTGGCAGTCGAACGCGAAATACCAGCCCAGCAATGCACCAGCACATGGCGCGGCTTCGCTGCCAGCACGCGCTCGCAAGCCTGGATGATCGCCGTCAGGTCCGCCGGGCTTGGCGCCAGACGCAGCGGCTCTGGGATCACGATGTCGTGGAAGCGGAATTCAGCGTGATGCTCGGCGCCCAGATCGGCATAAGCCTGCGGTCTGCCGGTGCCAGGATCGAGAATGCCAATGACATGCGACACCTGCCGGTCGGCGAAGCTCGGCAACTCGCTGACACCGCAGACGCTGACCTCGAAGGGCAGCAGCCCAAGCTTTACCGCACTCATCTATTGCACCACCGCCGGTTATTCCACGGTCACCGATTTCGCCAAGTTGCGCGGCTGATCCACATCGGTGCCCTTCAGCACGGCCACATGATAGGCCAGAAGCTGTACTGGTATAGCATAAAGAATCGGCGCCACGAAGGGATCGACCAGAGGCATTTCCACCGTGGCGGCCATGGTCTTGTCGATATGCGCCATGCCTTCGCGGTCAGACAGGAAAATCACCTGGCCGCCGCGCGCCATCACTTCCTGCATGTTTGAGATCGTCTTCTCGAACAGTGCGTCGCTCGGCGCGATCACGATCACCGGCACGTTTTCATCGATCAGCGCGATGGGGCCATGCTTCAATTCGCCGGCGGCAAAGCCTTCGGCATGGATATAGGAGATTTCCTTCAGCTTCAGCGCGCCTTCCATGGCCAGCGGATAGCAGGCGCCGCGGCCGATATAGAGTACATCCTGCTTGTCCATGATGCGCTCGGCCAAGGCATGCAGCGCTTCGTCATGGTTCAGCACTTCCGACATGCGCGACGGAATCTCGGTGAGCGCACCCACCAGGCGCGCCACTTCATCCGGCGACAACGCATTGCGCGCCTGGGCAATCGCCAGCGCCAGAGCGGCGAGCGTCACCAACTGGCAGGTGAACGCCTTGGTGGAGGCCACGCCGATCTCCGGCCCCGCCTTGGTCTGCAGCATCGCCTTGGCTTCGCGTGCCATGCTGCTTTCCGGCACATTCACAATCGCCAGTGTGCTGCCGCCATGCTGCTTAACATAGCGGAGCGCAGCCAGCGTGTCGGCGGTCTCGCCCGATTGCGAGATGAAGATGGCCAAGCCATCGGCATCGACGGGCGATTCGCGGTAGCGGTATTCGGAAGCAACATCCACTTCCACATTCACCCGCGCATAACGCTCCAGCCAGTATTTCGCCACCAGGCCGGAATAATATGACGTGCCGCAGGCGATGATGGTAACGCGCTTGAGCTTGGCGAGATCGAGGCCCAGGTCGGGCAGGTGTATCGAGCGGTCAATCGGGCTGACCACGGTGTTGATGGTATCGCCCATCACCGCCGGCTGCTCGTAGATTTCCTTCTGCATGTAATGGCGGTAATTGCCCTTGCCGATCATGGCGCCGCTGATCGCGGTGGGGCGGATCACGCGCTCCACCACATGGCCGGCAGCATCGATGAAGCGCGCGCCGGAGCGGCGCAGCACCACGCAATCGCCTTCTTCCAGATAGGCGATGCGATCCGTGAGCGGCGCCAGCGCCAGGGCATCGGAGCCCAGGAACATCTCGCCATTGCCAAAGCCCACGGCCAGCGGCGCGCCGCGGCGCGCGCCGATCAGCAGGTCGGTCTCGCCCTTGAACAGGATACCGAGCGCGAAGGCGCCGCGCATGCGCTTCAGCGCCGCCAGCACGGCGGCTTGCGGGTCCATGCCGGATTGCAAATTGTCGTCGATCAGATGCACCGCCACTTCGGTATCGGTCTGGCCAATGAAGACATGGCCCTTGGCAGTCAGTTCCTGAGCGATCTCGCGGTAATTCTCGATGATGCCATTATGCACCAGGGCCACGCGCTCGGTGGCATGGGGATGAGCATTGGTTTCGTTTGGCGCGCCATGGGTGGCCCAGCGGGTATGAGCGATGCCGCTGCCGCCAGCCAGGGGCGCCTCCAACAGGCGCGCTTCCAGCCGGGCGATCTTGCCCTCGGCGCGGCGGCGTTCGATGCCGCCTTCCACCAAAGTGGCGATACCGGCCGAATCATAGCCGCGATATTCCAGCCGCTTCAGGCCATCCACCAGCAACGGCACAACGTCCCGGTTGCCGAGAACACCAACAATTCCACACATGGGGCTACTCCTGGGATGACGGGCTGGGGATTACTTCGCTTGTTTTTTCTTGGCCGCCTGGATGGCGCGGAATTTCGCCGCCAGACCGGGTTTGTTTTCCTGCCGGCCACGCGCCAGTGCCAGGGCATCGGCCGGCACATCGCCGGTGATGGTGCTGCCGGCAGCCACCAGGGCGCCATCGCCGATCTTCACCGGCGCCACCAAAGCGGAATTGGAGCCAATGAAAGCGCCAGCGCCAATATCGGTGTGGCTCTTGTTGAAGCCATCGTAATTGCAGGTGATGGTGCCAGCGCCGATATTGGCCTTGGCCCCCACGCGGGCATCGCCAATGTAGGTCAGGTGATTGACCTTGGCGCCGGCCTCAATCCTGGCCTGCTTGATCTCAACAAAATTGCCGATATGGGCATCCACGCCGATATCGGCGCCGGGCCGCAGCCGGGCATAGGGGCCCAGCGTGGCGCCACTGGCCACGCGCGCGCCCTCAATATGGCTGAAGGCGCGGATCAGCACGTTGTCGGCAATCTCCACATTGGGCCCAAACACCACATGCGGCTCGATCACCACATCGCGGCCAAGCTTGGTATCGGCGCGCAGGAACACGGTTTCCGGCGCCGTCATGGTGACGCCGCTTTCCAGCGCGGCCAACCGTAAGCGGCCCTGCATATGGCTTTCCGCCACCGCCAGCTCGGCGCGGTTATTCACACCCATCACATCAATCTCGGAAACCTCCACGGCGCGGCAGGCCCAGCCCTTGGCGCGCGCCAGATGCACCAGATCGGTGAGGTAGTATTCGCCCTTGGCGTTCTTGTTATCCAGGCGCTTGAGCAGATCAGGCAGCCGCGCGCCATCCATCAGCATCATGCCGCCATTGCAAAAACCGATCTGCTTCTGCTCAGGCGTGCATTCCTTGAATTCGACAATGGCTTCCAGGCCACCCTTGGCATCCAGCACCAGGCGGCCATAGGCGGCGGGATCGGCCGGGCGGAAGCCGGCTACAACCACAGCCGGATCAGCCTTGCCGCGCCGCGCCGCCACCAAGGCCTTCAATGTGGCCGTGGTGAGCAACGGCGTGTCGCCATACAGCACCAGCACATCCCCCTTGAAGCCCTTCAGCGCCGGCATCGCTGCCTGCACGGCATGGCCGGTGCCCAAGGGCGGATCCTGCACAGCGGTGGCAATCGGGGCCACGGCCTTGGCCACCGTATCCATGCCGCGCCCC